>Ga0247729_10000006_pt1 | contig 130624 bp, 113 predicted proteins | sample UWRJL133311R2_FD_180958 | JGI IMG/M metagenome (GOLD analysis project Ga0247729, IMG submission 180958) | Plant litter microbial communities from Arlington Agricultural Research Station in Wisconsin, United States - UWRJ-L133-311R-2 | ecosystem: Environmental > Terrestrial > Plant litter >... | reverse complement strand
CAGCCGCCCATGCCAGTTGGTACCGCGAAGAAGACCCCGCTGCCCTGCCGGACACGCCCGAAACCACAGCCCTGCTCGCCCGCAAGCACCGGCTGGAACAACGCTTGGCCGCGCAGGGTGTCCCGAACGCGACCATCACGTACGTGCCCTACCTGCGCTTTTCTCCGCAGGAGTTTCAGACGCCCCACACGGTCGGCGCTCGCCTGCTGATTCTCTACACGCTCTCGGCGCTCGTGCATGCGTTGGACAGCCGGCCCCAACTGCAGGGCTGGCTCGAGGAAGAAGGTCTATGGACGCAGGTCTCACCGCAAGAGCAAGCCTTTTTTCAGGACCCAGCGCCCGCCCCCGCCGATTTAGCGGCCTTCTCGTGGCAGGTCGAGGCGGCGTTAGTCTTGGGCTGGGCCCTACAGTTAGTGGGACCCTTGCCCGAGGCTACGGGGCCGGTCCCGGAAGAGGTCATGGATGCCTTTCTCGAACGCATCCCCGAGTTCGGCGAACCCACGAACGCATTTCTGGCCGGAGTGCGCTTCCGCCCCTTAGAGGAGATTATCGATGAAAACCTGTTCCACGAAATGGCCACTGGGTATTTCCGCGATCTGTATTTTAACGGCAACTCCAATGAATCGCGCTTGCACCGCAGTGTCAGTTTTGAACGGCATCGGGCACTAAACTGGGTACGGCAATATAGTGGCATCCCTGAGTGGGATGAAACGGATACCTCCACCTAATTTCCCTCGTTTTGCTATTTGGACCGTGGCTGTTGCAGAACTCAGGTTAGGTGGCTCTGTTTTGACTGAACTAGGATTGCCCTAGTAGCAGGGCTCGAACCTGCGTCCACCCGGTCCTAGAGCCGGGCGCTCTTCCGCTGAGCTATACCAGAGTTGGCGATGAGGGCAGGATTCGAACCTACGTCCACCCGGATAGAGCCGGGCGTTCTCCCACTGAACTACCTCATCGTACGCGTTCTGTCAATTCACTTCGGTTTCAGTGGTAGCGCGGGCTTTCCAGAGAAATATCGGTGCCGCTTCAAGACGGCGGCAAGGTACGGATTCGTGACGCTCACGCCGTGTACCAGTTCTGGCGTAGGCTGAAACGCGACTACCCCGTGAGGTCGTGGTGCCAGCCAGCCTGATTTCAGTGGGTCGAGGCCGACCTGTTCGCAGGCACTAGCTACCTGTGCTCGCGTGCAGGTAGCCGTACCTAAAAACACCTCCCATGGCAAGGGCAAAGCTGCCCACACTTGCGTGTTCGGGTCTAGCTCTTGGCCCGCACTGCGGTGCCAGGCGACGACATCCGCGGCCATAAGCCGTAGTGCTTTACCAAAGCACATCTCGTCGAGTACGAATTCCATGCCTAGGGCATAGAGTAGGTTTATCCATGTATCCCGCGCCTTATTCCAAGAACCAGCCGCTGCATTCCAGGTCGAAGAGTCATCGCCCCGTTTGACTATCATAGTTTGGCGCTGAAACGAGTTCTGCGCCCATACTTCGTGCAGATACCCCGCTACTTCTTGCAACAGGCTGGTCCACCGGCCCAGCAGCTTGCCCTGCTGCTCACTTGTCAAAAAGGCCAATACCTCCGGCGCTGGATACACATGCGCAATGGCCCACCAATTGGCTGTGGCCGAAGGTTGACTGGGAGCTGCCCCAAGCCAGCGCGCGACAGTCGAAGGGTTAGCACCGGCACAACGCCGGAACAGCATTTCAGCGACTTCATCATAGGGTCGTTGCTGACCACTAATCGTAAACTCACTCCGCACATTGCAGCGCGCGGTATAATAAGCCACAAAGGCCGCGCTGTCAAGGTCACGTGCAAAAGCATCGTAGCTCAACTCGTGCACCAGCCCATGTTTGGCTATTTGTTCGAATTCGGCCTTGCGTTGCTCAGCAAGCATCGTGTGTAGCTTTTCCTCCAAGTGTCGGACCGCACGAAACAGTTTATTGTACTGCCGTTTGGACAAGTCGAGCCCCGAAGCCGCACGAGCGGCACGGTCGAGGCGGTCGGTACGGTAATTATTATGCCCAAACTGCTTACCGAGCAACGGATTTACTTCTTTCAGGAACGCTTCCACATCAGCAGGAACATCATAGCGCAAGGCTGCAGGAGGGGCCTGTTGGAATAGCTCAGCCGTCTTCTGTATCTGGCGGTCTGCCCCAATCGGCTGCCGAAAGGTTTGCGCCATAGCTGAATACTGCCACACGCTTCGACGCAGCGAGTGATTTGCCGCTTTGCGTAGGGTAAGGATTTGTAGAGGGGTCAACCGATCTTGCAGCAAGGGTAGCAGCATATCTGCTACATCCTCAGGTCTGCGGCGTTGTTGCAGGGTAGCGTATAAAGAATGTAAATCCATTGCGGAGGGGTAGAATATGACGACCCTGAAAGCTTAAGGTAACATTTTCTACTCTGGCCTAATGATAACGACACTAGTTTGTGCTCACCAACTTCGGTTAGCGGTTGTTACAGATGTTTTGTCACATTTCTTAAACGGTGGTTTAGACATGCCGTGAGGGGCAGCAGCGGTTGAGGACGCGTGGGGCTTAGGGTAATTTTACCCCCTCGCTGCTATAGGAAGGCCGTTCAGGCGGGCCACGGTCACGGTGTCGTCGGCGCGCAAGGTGGCCAGCAACTCCGTGAGCACCGGCCGCTGGGTGGTGACGCCGCTGATTTTTTCCTGAAACAAGCGGTCAACGCCAGCGGCCTTAAGCTGGTCGAGTTGGGTGTCGAGGTGTTGGTCTTTGGCCGAGACGCGGGCGTAGCCGAAATGCATGCAAACAGGTCAACAAGGTGGGGCTACGAAGATAGTTAGCTGGCCCTGCTTTCTGGCCCCAGTTTCGCCTACCCAAACGCCACCGATTGGTGGGGGCCGGTAAGGTGTACCTTTCTGGCTCCTACCTCTGTCAAGCAAGGGTGCACAAAATGAGAAGCGTGCGCTTTCCGGGGAAGTAGCGCGGCAACCTACGACACCATGTAGTCCACTATCGCATCGGCGTGAATTTTTACCGTATCGAACACCGGCACGGAAAAATCGGGTTGGCCAATGAGCAGGGGAATCTCTGTACAGCCCAGCACGATGGCCGTTGCCCCGTTGCTCACCAGTTCCTGCGCAATGGCCACGTAGCGCGCTTTTGTTTCCGGCTTCAGGAGCCCTCGGCCTAATTCCTCCTTCACGGTAAACTGCACGTAATCGCGCGTTGCCTGCGTTGAAGGCGTTAGCACGTTTATCCCGAAGGCGGCTAATCGGTCGCGGTAGAAGGGCATTTCCATGGTAAACTTAGTGCCCAACAGCCCAATCGTGGTGTGGCCTTCGTGCCGTAAGACTTTGGCCGTTTCCGTTACGATGTGCACGAATGGCAGGTGCAGCTCCGCCTCCAACCGGTCGGCAAACAGATGTGCTGTATTGGCGCACAGCGCGATGGCGTCGGCATTGCCTCGTTTCAGGCTGGCACACGCCTCCCATAGCAACTCGTAGGCATGTTCCCACGTCACGGCCTGCACATCGGCAAAGTTGAGGGAGTAGAGCAGGCATTCGGCAAAGTGCAGCCCGCCCAGCCTACTATTAACACCTTCATTGATAAGCTTGTAATAGTCTAGCGTGGACACCCAACTAATGCCGCCGACTAACCCAATTTTCTTCATCTGGTATTCCGTAAAGTAAAAAGCTTGCGGACAAAAGTAAAGGGCCCGCTATTGGCGAGGCCCTGGCCTTCTCTAGGCTAAACAGGCGCGCAACTACAGCAGCTACGTGCTGGCAGCGGACGGTGAAGTGGTGAGGTCCTCAGCCGGTGAACGCCAGGGCGGAAGAGCCGACCCAATAGGGCGTACCGTTCCGGGCCTACCGGCGCTTCGTAAGAAACCTCTGCCAGCCCCGTAGGCAAGCGCTGCGCAGGGGCCGGTACCCAGCAATTCGTTTAACCTTTGTACCAAACTTTTAACCAAGGCCAACAATCCCTGCGGTCGCTGCTACCCGTACCGGCGTTGTATGACCAGGCCATGATGGACGACCTGCTGAATCATTCCTTTCTGGCTACCCGGGATGCGACCCGTTTTCCCACGTTGCTCGGGGATTGTGGGCTGGTCGAGTATGCCCCGACCGACTACAACCAGTTGGGCAATTTCGTGCTGCCGCTCAGCTCGACCGATACCTACATATTTAAGAGCGGGTGCCGCTAGCAGATCATTAATCCGTTTTTATTGGCAATAAATCAGGACTTGGCCATGCTCCATTTGGCCAGTAAATACGTGGCCTGCAGCAACAAAACGCATTTAGACACTATTGTCGCCATTTACCGTCGTTTAAAACAGGAGAATCAGCTCGAAAAGCTGACAGGTTCCTTATTCAGTGTGGTGCTGTAAGCCAGAAGTAGTACGCGGCTCACCCCGCTCCAGACGGCTAAACGCCAGCAGAGTTTCGTAGGCATCGAACAGAATGCCCGCCACTCAGCAGTAGCGGGCATTCTCCTGCGGCAAAGAAAGCGTCCTCTAGCAGGAAGAATGGGCGTTACACAGGCTGGATTGACACGGTCACCACTTTGCTGCCAAAGCTTTCTTCCAGCAAACTATACCCCCACTTCCCGCCAGTTCTCGTCGCTCACGCGGTGAAAAAGCTGCTGGCTGGGCCGGCATACTTACTGCCGCCTTTTCTAGAATTTCCTGGATTTCGGCCTCGGTGCCGGTGGATTCACACAAGTCGCCGTATTCAGCCTCCGTGACGGCCAGCAGCGGACTTAGTCCTGGCCCTCCGGGCCCGATGGGCCCGATACTTCAGCATAGCTGCTGGCTTCCTGCCGGCCTTCCAGCTCGGCTACTTGGAACTGCAAGGCCAAGGCCTCCGCGCTGCTGGCTGAGGGGGATTTCTGCGTGTTGTTCATACGCGTACAGGTTAGGGTGAAAGTGGAAAAATGAAATGGAACGGCAGGTGAATTACGCAATTAAAATTAATTGCAATACTGGCAAAATGTCTTTCCTTTGTGCGGCACCTTCTTATGGTTTTGGTGGAAGAAGGTGTCGCGCCCTATTGCAATGTGCTGAGGCAGGTCCGAGTTATCCGGGCCTGCCTCTTCGCTTTTGAGCCATGGTAGGGCGGTTGGAAGAAAGGCTCGTGAAAGGGATAAAACCGCTAACTAAACACAAAACAGAGCCCCCGAATGATCCGAGCCCTCACTATCGACCTGGAAGGTCAGGTGGGTAAAGTATACCGTAACCTGAAAAATGGGCTCTGGTCGATCCTCTTCAAAATGGGCGACAAGGAATGGGTAGTGGCCCACGTCGCGACGGTAAACCTGGTCAACGTCACGTTTCAGGTTCGGGAGGCCGGCTGGCTGCGGGTGGTACACGAGCGGCGCAAGAATATTCATGCTTTCGCCCAGGGCACCTACATGGCCGCGAACAGCGCGCCGGCTACCGCCATCAGCTATAACCCGTACCAGGCGGGCCACTTCTATTGCGAGGCTAACCGGCAGCCGATCTATTCGGCCAGTCATGTGCGCCTGGCTGGCGTGCAGGCTTTCGCTACGCTGAACGGGCTCTTTTAACGGCCCTTTCTCCCCAATTGCCCCTTTATTCTCACGCGGCCGTTCGGCCGATAACTCCTAATTTCTATGGCTGCAATGGACTCGAACTGCTACGACTACCACAAGGTAGCCTGCCCGCAATGCAACGCCGGCGTAGGCAGCTATTGCAAGCGGCCACAGCGGCCCGTTCGTCCAGGCGCACCAGCCCCGCCGGGCCGCGGCCGTGCTCGTCTGGCAGGCGGAGGAAATGCAGAAGTATGGCCGCCAGATCTCTACCTGGGATACGGCTGGCAACGTGGTCGAGCCGGGGCCAGGCGTGGGCCAGCAGCTTGCCTTGTTCTAAGTGGGTGCGGGGGCCAGCTTGCCTATCTTCGTAATCCTAAACGGTTTTCCCTCCCATTCAGCATGAAAGTTACCCTTGAGCAGCTTTTCTCACAGCATACGGAGCACTTCGCTTACTTGCAGTCAGTGGTAGAATATGTCAGCGCCGCGGCGCTGGATACTCCCTTGTTTCAGCAAGTGAGCAATATCTCCCAGGCCTGGATAAATGAGCAGCACCCGCAATCGGATTCCCTATTGATGTACCGGGCGTATGCGGACCCAGCTCGCTTTGTATCCAAGCACTTTTTCGTGAAAATGAAGCAGCAGGAAGGCGCACGACTGTCGTTGGGGATAATTGATGCCGCGTTCGAGTTTTTAGCCACCAAGGGAGTAATTCACAAGGTTGCGATGATAAGGCCCGCCGGACCTCAGCCAATCAACCTGTACGGAGACGACGCAGAGTACCGCCCGGCTCAAGAGCTGCGCTATCTGCTGCAGCAGGAGTTGCTTTACAACCACTTATTTGGCTTCCCCTACATAGTGGGCCGCTATACTCAGTCCGTTGTGAAAATTGCAGTCTGCCACACGGTTGAGTGCGTCGGAGAAGAAGGCATCTCTCAGTACGAACAACCTTCACTCGGCACCGGCTGGCTGCTGGACCTAGTGGATGAGGCTCAGTTCACTAAGCGTCGGCGGGTCGTGGTGACCAACGAGCACGTCGTTGCCGGTAGCCGGCGCACCATGGTGCTGATGCGGGACGACACACTGTTGCCGCACAGCCGGATTGAAATGCTGGAGAGCAAAACCGGGGCCGATGTGGCCCTAATTGAAATTGAGCCAGACCTGAGTATGCCAAGCTTCTCCTTCGACGTGAATGCCGAGGTGCTGCAGGAAATCATCACGATTGGCTACCCGAAAGTGCCTATGTCGCGTGATGCCTACCAACTTGTCCATCGCGGGGAAATCAACGCGCAGGTTGGCGACATGTTTGGCAATGACCTGCTGATCATATCTGCGCGGGCCTCCCCGGGAAACAGCGGCAGCCCCGTGCTCGATGACACCGGCCGGGTAGTAGGCATGGTAGTCAGTGAGCTGTTTGAGAAGGCGGACTTTACCGAACGAGGTATTACCCCCTATTTTGCGTGCATACCCGCTCAAACGATAGTCGACGCCATCAGGCAATCGGCGCTGTGGCTTGAGCTACAGTCCCCGCTAGAACCAGTGCCGCAGTCTGGCCCCGGCGGGGACCAAGCGGGTTAATCAGCCGGCTTTGGCCATGGACTCCAGTTCCTATCACCAGCCACTCATCTCGAGTGGCCGCAACCGTCATTAATGGTCCCCGGCGAGACGGAAGGGGCTACGGAGTACGATTATCTTATTGTAAAGAAGCAGTGACCTCGCAACGCTTGGGCCGGAACGGTGTTCCTAGGCAGGAGACTACCTCATCGAATGGCGGTTGTCCACTTCCTGCTACCCTTTCCGCACCGATGCAATGACTGTTACTTTCTTTCCCCAGCGCTACTGGCTGTCGGTGGCGACGCTACTTATGACAGCCGGCGCCGCCCAGGCCCAGACTCCAACGTTGCTCGACGACTTTGACCGCGCCGACAGCCCCAGCGTCGGCAACGGCTGGGTGGAAACCGAAACCACGGCCGGTACCGGGGCCACCATCACCAGCAACCAACTGCGGCTGAGCAGCGGTGTGCTGGGCAAGGACTTCGTTACCCGCGACGTGAGCACGCGCTACAATCCCATCCTGCGCAGCAACAACGGACCGCTGACCTGGGCCTGGAACATGCAGCAGTCCCGGCCCAACCCCTCGGGCTTTCTCAACAACAACTACGGCGTAGCCTTCGTGCTGGCCGCCAGCACGGCCGACCTGCTCACGGGCAACGGCTATGCGGTAGTCTACGGCAACACCGGGGCCAGCGACAGCCTGCGCTTGGTCCGCTACACCGGCGGACTCTCCGGCAACACCAATCTGAAGACGCTCGTCTCCGTGGCGGTAGCGCCCAACGCCTTGACTGGGCCGGCCTCGACCGTGCGCGTGACCTACACAGCTGAGGAGAACACCTGGACGCTGGAGCAAACGGCCAACACGGCCAGCTTCGACGATCCGACCATGGCCGTTTTCACCCGCGTGGGCAGCCGGACGGACTCGCTCTACACCAACACCAGCTTGCCCTACCTGGGCTGCTTCTGGAACCACGCCATCACGGCCACCGAAACGGCCGTTTTCGACAATATCTACGCCACGGCGCCCTGTACCCAGGTCGCTGAGCCGGTCCAGGGCCCGACGGCGGCCGTCGCCTCGGCGCTGACCAGCACCTCGGCCACGCTGAGTTGGCAGCCCGGTAACGGCGCTGGCAGCCTGCTGGTGGTGCGCGCTCCGGCCGCGAGTTCGGCGCTGCCCCAGGACGGGGCCACCTATCCCGGTGCACTAGCCTATGGCACAGGGGCGTCGTTGGGCACGGGCGCGTACGTCATTCAGGCCGGTCCCGGCACCACGGCGACCGTCACGGTCCTGCAACCCAGCACCACCTACACCTACCAGATTTATTCCTACGCGGGCACGGGCTGTGAGACGAACTATCTACAGGCCGCACCCGCTACGGGCTCCTTCACCACCGCGCCCTGCCAACTGGCCCTCGCACCCATCGCGTCGGCCACAAACCTGACAGCCACGCTCACCGGCACCAGTTCGGCGACCTTCACCTGGCAGGCGGGCAACGGCACGGGCCGCCTGCTGGTGTTGCGCGCCGGACAGGTTCCTGCGACGGCTCCCACCAGCGGCACCAGCTATACTGGCTCTCCGACCTTTGGCGGTGGCACTGCTCTGGCCCCCGGCGAGTACGTCGTCTATAGTGGGGTCGGCACGAGCGTGACCGTGTCCAACCTGCCGACCGGACAAACCGTGTACGCGGCCGTCTACGAGTACAACGGTACCGGCTGCGCCACGGCGTACCGCACAGCTACCCCCGCCACGATCCAGCTAGCAATTCCCGTGCCGCCGGTAGGCACGCCGCACTTCTACGTGGGTAACCTGCACGCGCACTCGGCCTACTCCGACGGCAACCAGGATGCGGGCTCCTCCGGGGCGGCGACGCCGCTGCAGGACTTCCAGTTTGCCGCCGCCTCGCTGCACAGCGACTTTCTGGGCATCTCCGAGCATAATCACAGTCAGGCCGGTATGCTGCTATCCAACTACGCGCTCGGGTTGCAGCAGGCCCAGCAGGCCACCACGTCGTCTTTCGTAGCCCTCTACGGTATGGAGTGGGGTGTGATTTCCGGCGGTGGCCACGTGCTCGTCTACGGCGTGGATCAGTTGCTGGGCTGGGAGCCGGGCAACTACGACGTGTACGTGCCGCGCAGTGACTATGCGGCCCTGTGGAAGCAGATTAACCGGCGCCCCGGCGCTTTCGCCACGCTGGCGCACCCCCAGAGTGGGGACTACAGCGGCCTGGCCGCGGGCGCCTTCAGTGCCCGCGCCGACTCAGCCGTGGTGGGCACGGTGCTACGCTCGGGCCCGGCTACCTCGACCAACACCACCTACTCGAACCCCTCGACCGGCAGCTACGAGAGTACCTACACGGCCTTGCTGGCCAAGGGCTACCACGTGGGTATCAGCCTCGACCACGACAACCACAACACGACCTTCAACCGCACCACCGATGCGCGCTTGGTGATTGTGGCCCCGGCCCTGACGCGGGAAGCGCTGCTGACGGCCATGCGCCAGCGCAGCTTCTATGCCTCCGACGACTGGAACGCGGAGGTGACCTACACGCTCAGTGGCCAGCCGATGGGCAGTATTTTTACGGCGCCAGGCGCGCCGGCCGTGGCGCTTTCCGTTAATGACCTGGACGGGGAACCCATCCGCACCATCACGCTGATGAAGGGCATTCCCGGCAGCGGGCAGACGGCCCAGGCCGTGACGTCCGTGACCGGCGCGACGGCGCTGAGCTACACCGATGCCACGCTGCTGACCGGTAGTACGGCCTACTACTATGCCGTTATCCTGGAGCAGGACGGCGACCGGATTGTCACCTCGCCGATCTGGTACACCCGCGGTACGGGCACGGCCACGCTGGCGGCTCAGCCGGCGTTGCAAGTGGACCTGTTTCCCAACCCGGCCACGGCTTCCGCGACGCTCTCCTATTACATTCCGCAGGCAGCCCCGGTAACGGTGCAGATCCTGGACGTATTGGGCCGCTCGGTGATGACCCTGGCCCAAGTGCAGGCGCAGACAGCAGGCCCGCATACACTTGTATTGCCAACGGCGGGCTGGGAAGCGGGCCTCTACGTCGTGCGGGTCACCTACGCGGGACAGGTTACGACCCGCAGGTTGATGGTCGTCCAGTAGGCGACCCGACATGGAAAAGCACCTTCTCTCTTTAAGCCAGTACGCATGGCCTATCTTTGTGGTCCGGAGTGCCAGCTAAGGCACTCCGCCATTTAGCACTAGAAAAAGCCTCCGCTAAGTAGCGGGGGCTTTTTTGGGGGTTATCCCTTGCTACCAGAACAAACTACTCTGCTCTGCTCCTATAAGCAACAGGTAATAGCTATGGTCGACACAGAATGCTTCTTGACCACATACTGGCCTTGGTTTGTCCGCACTATATAGACATAGTAAGACCCTCATGCATATCAGTGAGCGAACCCGGCAAGCTACCTGAAGTGGAATAGGCAGTACCCAATAAATATTTTCTTGGGTTTGTACACTAGCTAAAAAATAATCTCGTTACTTCGCTACTGTTCGGTTTCCGATAGGAAGGCGGGCTACTTTACCAGCGCTTATCCGTTTTTGCTGCTTATCCTTTTGCTGTTCCCAGGTGTCGAATTAGTTGACGGCCTGCTAACAGCACCCGCTTTCCCCATTTCCTGTTGAGTCTGTTGAGTCCTGCTTAGGCCTTCGTTTCTATTTCACCCGGCCGCCTAGGCCCCGGGTGCTGGCTGTGTATTGTCCACACTTTTCCTGCTATCGCCTTATGCCTGCTTCCACCTTGCTCCCGGTTGCCTGGTCCTCTTTTACCGATTCGCTCTCGGAGGCTGCCTTACACGCTGTTGCCCAGCAACTGCAAGCAGTCTTCGCCGCGCAGCGTCTGCCCGTTCCCTTTCAGCAATTTCTGACACTGGAGCCTTCTCAGGCAGCGCTGCTGCTGCAGTCCGATGCGCTGCTTCGGCTTCGCGTAGCCGAGTGGCTGGCGGCTGATGGCACCGTAACCACTTACGAGGCCTATCTGGCAGGATTTTCACCCGTCGAGCGGCCCGCCGTGCAGGCCTTTCTGGAGCTGGTGCAAGCGGAAGGATTTTCAGCCGAAAGTTTTCTGGCATGGGACGCCGAAGCCATTGAAGAGTGGCTGCGCAAGATGGGTACCGACCGCCTCTATACCTTGTTGGTGCAGGCCTTCCAATTCCGGGGCCATAAGCTATTGATTGATGATCAAGGGCGTTACGCGGACTTCCTGGCCAGCATCCCTTCCGAGGCGGAGCGGGCAGCCTTGCAGGCTGCTTTTACCCTGCTGGCCCGCGAGGACACTGTCGTTTCGCTCTATTCCGTCAGCCGTACCGCTTTAAATCGGTTAGCTCAGGCGCTCTGGGCCCCCAATCCAGGCGCCCCAGCGGCGGCAGTCACTGCCTTCCTCGAATTTCCCCTACAGCGTCTCCAGCTGGCGGCGCAGCGCATCGCACGGGAGAACTATGATGCGGCAACGGCCCGGGAACAGTTGCTGCAGGAGCAGCCCGAAACCCTGCGCAAAGGCGTGGAGGCCTTGCTAACCACGTGGAGCGCCACTGTTTCGGAAGATATCGTCAGCTACCTGGCCACGACGCCGCTGGCAACCCTGGCCAGCCAGGCAATCGCATTGCCGGCCAACCATGCCTTCGTCTATGCCCTGGCACAAGGGCTGCAGGATACGGTCCGGGCCTATCTGGCACAGCATCCCCTTGACATCCCGCCCTTCCCGGCGGCGACACAGCTCGTCACGGGCCAAGTGCTGGGGCTGGCGGAGCAGCCGCTGGCTAGCTTTTTCCTTCGCCTGACCCAAGTACTCAGTGATTCAAGCGAGTCGGTTGCCCTGAGTACGCTGCAGACCGGTCCCGATGGGCGATTCAGCGTGCAAGTGCCCCGATACTTCCAGCTTACCCTGCCCAGTAATCAGGCACCAGAAACAGTTATTGCTCGGCCTACGGTGCTGCAGATAGAGATTTTTCGCCCCGAGCAGGAACTGACGACCCCGCCGGCGGCTACCCGGCTCTTTTCCGTAGCTACGGCCCAGCCGCCGTTGCAAGTGACTACAACACTGACTGCTGAAGCGCCCCTGGTGCCCTCGCTGCTGCTGGAAGCGAGCGATATAGCGCTTCCCACCGACCTGCAAGCCTTTTTAACCAGCCAGCAACTCACTTCCCTGGCCGACATCCGCGCAGTCGGGGGACTGTTACGCCTGCCAGACGCCCCGTTAACGGATGCTGCTGCTATGACGGCGGCCCGTCTCCTGGACGCGCTGGCCCAGCTGGAGCTCGTTTCACCAGACATGGCCTTCAACACCCGGGTCATCGCGCAGGGGATATTCTCCCCAACACAACTGCTGAATACCCATTCACGCGACGAGTTCGTGCAGGCTTTGTCCGGCAATGATGATGCGCAGCGCTTATCCGTGGCGGCGTATTATGAACAAACCGTCGTGGTGGAAGCGCTCACCCAAACCCTGGGACTCTATGCTGCCAGTGAGCAACGGGTCGTGCCAGTTGTGTTGCCTTTCCCCGTGGATCCCCAAGGCGAATATGAGCCGGGGCCGCAGGTTCCCTTTGTAGAGTACAAAGCCGATAACCAGTGTGATTGTGCGGCCTGTCGTAGCGCGGTCGGTCCGATGGCCTATCTGGCCGCGCTGCTGAATTATGCTGTTACCAAGCTCAAGCTTGACGGGCAGCCCACCCAAGCCGTCACCGCCTCCGCGCTACAAACGCAGTTTTTGCAGCCGTTTTGTGACCTGCCCGTCAGCTGCCAGCACGCCGAGGAGAAGGTGTGTCAATACCGGCTGGTCATCGAGGTGCTGCACCGGCATCTGGGTACGACGGCAGTCCCCCTGTCCGCGCTTCAGCCCTACATAACCACCGCCTACGAGGCGCTGCTGCAGTCGCTGGGCAGCTCTGGCCCGGAGCTACAGCAGGCGATGCAGCCGACGGCCCAACTGGCCCTGGCCAATCGGCTGCGGCTCCCGCTCGAGACGCTGACAGCTCTGCAAAGCAGCTACGGCCGTCGCACGGCGAGCGAGAGCACCCGGCCGCTGCTGGAGGCCGATCTGGAGCGCCAGTTTGGCTTGCGCAGTACCAGCCGGGATGCCCTTTCCACCGGCCTGGATATGGATAAGCAAAGCACTGGCCTGCTGCAGCGCTGGAGCTTCCAGGGAATTGAGGCCGGTCTGAATACCGATGCCCAGGGCTTTCTGTTTGTGGAAGTGTGGCCCGCAACGGCCAGTCAAGCCAAGCCGCTGGTAACGGTACACACGCACTTACGCAGTCCGGCCGTTACGGCTCCCCTGGCAGATACCGCCGTCGCGGCGGGCATACTGGTACAGGACCCGGGGACTCCCAGCGTGTACCGTGCCATGTTCTATCCCCAGCACGATAGCGGGCTCCGGGGCTCCGTGGTGTTGCGTATCCCGGACCAGGCCCCGGCCGCGCTTGCTCGTACGACCTTCACGTTGTCCGTCGTGCCCGCTGTTACTGCGGGCCGGTTGCAGGTACTCGTTAAGGACTGGCAGTCGCAGGACGCTGCCTCCCGGGACTTGCTGCCAAGTGGCGCAGCGGGCCTCGCCTGGACAGGCTTGCCCTTCATTATTGATCCGGATGTGATCGGGCCGGACGATATACGGCCTCTGAATCCAACGGCGTTGTATTTTGATAGCCGCGCTTTCCGTATCTGGCATAATCGCTATGCCTTTTTAAATTCACTCGGTACACAGGACCTTCGAACGGTGGTCGATCAGCTGACCACGCCGCTGGTATACCAAACGATAGACGGCCTTCCGCAGCCGCAGTATTCGGTGGTGCCCTGGAATAATTCGTTTTATCCAAGCGACTTGACGGGCAACGAACTCCTGGACCGCCTTGCCCAGGATGTGCGCAGCAGCGATGCGGCGGCACTGGCCCGCTCGGCCGGGGCACTGGCAGCCATTGGCATCAGTGCGCCCGCTTTCTCGCGCCTGCAGGAACTGCGCCTCAAGGCGGCAGACAGCCGCACGCCGACAGAGACGGAGGAAGCCATCGGCATTGTGCAACAAAGCCTGAAGCAGGCCCTTGCCCAGGCATGGGCCAGTGAGGAGGTTCCCTTCCCGGCGGCTCCAACCCATGCCGCAAACGTGACGCTCAGCGGCCGGTGGTTCCAGACCGCTATTCATGAGCCACGGGAAGGCGATTGGGTGGCCCGGCGTGGCGATACTCCTATCGACACGCTGGAATCCGCTACCGCTCCCGTGATCGATCCCGATGCGCTCACCCCTCTCGACTTACCGGATCCAGGCCTGGGCAGTACCGCCAGCCAGCTCTGGCAGGAGCGCAAGAGCCTGCTGCAGGCCAAGCAGCAGGCCATTCTGGCCAGTGGCGCTGCCCCCGCACCGATCAGTGGCCCTGGTCTGCCGGCACCGTTGTCCCGGGCCGACCGGATGCTGCACTATGCCTACCGGCTGGACCCGCAGAGCACCGTCAATCTGCCGCTGCCAGAGCCGTTCACAACGCTGAGCGAGCTATTGGCCGCCTACCAGGAAACAACCCATCCCCAGCACGAAGCAGCGGCGGCCTACGTAACGCAGACCCTGGCCTTATACGCGGACGAGGTGGACCGGCTTCAGGCGCTACGCGCGCAGGCAGCCGTAAACCCAACGGACAGCCTCTGGGCCGAAATGGCCAGTGTGCTGGCTCGCGGATGGAAGCGCGCCGTTGCCTATACCCAGCCGCATGAACAGCAGACCCTCACCGGGACGTGGGAACAGGTGCCGTCCTGGACGGATCAGGAAGACACGGCTTTCAGTGTCAAAGCCGTCGGGCCGGAAGACCTGTTACTCGTCACGCGTAAGCAGCGACTACCAAAATGGCGCGCCTCGGTGGCGGCGCGCGCCCGGTGGGTAGCCGCGTTGGCGCAAGCCTACCAACGCCCACTCATCGACCCGGACCAGCTCCTGCCCGGTGATTTTCGCCAGGCTGGCGAGAAGCGCGCTGGCAATACTGCCCAGTATCTTAATTCAGCCTTCGCGCTGTACTCGCAGCGCCTGCAGCTCGTCCGCACCTGGTATACGGAAGTGCCTACGCAACTCGCTGGCATTGCAGCGGAGTTGGGCACAAGCGAGTCGGCGTTGACGGAACTGCATCGCCAGCGCCTGGCCAACGTTGACGTCACGGCTGCCGTGCGCCGGTTAAATATGACGCCCGCAGCTCTGGATGTGCTCATGGCTCCTGTTGCCATTGGGGAGCCGGATCAGACGAGCGAGGTGCGCCATATTCTGGTGCAGGTACGGCGCGAGCGGCACTACGCAGACTGGGCCCGGCAGGAGATGGCCCAGGATATCTACCTGAGCCCATTGTTTTTTCGCGATCCTGCTGCGAGTACCACGCTTCTAACGCCTACCTCCTGGCGCAGCTCTCCCCGGGAGCGGCGCCTCTGGCAGCAGCAGCTGGCCGCTCGCTTTGAACAGGCCCAAGCAACCGTGGCCGCCCAGGAGCAGGCCGTAAAAAGTGTCGAAGACCAGTATCTGCCCTTGTTACGCGCTGCGCTGCTCGATACGATCCAGATCATCGGGGCTTCCACCCGGGACGCCAAGGCGGACCGGCTGGAAGCAACCTACCTGCTGGACTTTAAGATTGCCTGTTGTCAACATACCACGCGCGTAGCCCAGGCCATTGAGGTATTGCAGAAGCTGTTCTTCAACCATCGGCATGGCTTGCCGAGCGCGGAAACCCACCTGGTGCTAACCAGTGCCGCTGCCGGCACATTTGACAACGAGTGGCAGTGGCTGAGCAGCTACGAGCGGTGGCGGTCGCTGATGTTTCTCTACCTGTATCCGGAGAACTTGCTGCTGCCGACCTTAAAACCACAGCAAACGACGCAGTTTCATGACGCCGTAACGCTCATCCGGCAGTCCCCGCAGCTGACGCCGGCCACTGCGAAGGCCTATGTAGCAAAATACGAAACGGCGCTACTGGATCTCAATACCTTACAGTTGCAGGCCAGTGCGCAGACCTATGTCGATCTGACGACCGACAGCACTTCCGGAAGCAGTGCCCGGCAGCACGCCGTCTTTCAGGTCGGACTTAGCGCGAGCCGGCAAGCCTACTGGAACGTGTATTTCGAACCAAGCGCGGCCTATGGCACTCCGCGCAACTACGAGTGGACGCCCATCCAGAGCACTCGTTTGCTGGAGCGCATTGTGGGCGCAGTGATTTTTCAAAACGCGTCACACGAGCGGTTTCTGCTTGTATTTGCTTTCGTGCGTACCGGCAAGTCTGATCCGGATACCGGTAAAGCGGACCTGGTGTTTGCGTTGCAACGCCTGCGCCTTTCGACCTTTACCTGGGAAGAGGACTTCCAGGATTTGGAACTGGGCGGGGAAGGGCTGCTGGAAGAAAATAACGTCATTGTGGTCGAGCAAAAGCTTGAAACCCTATTGCCGCTCATCGTTGGCATCCGCAATCGTCACGCGGAAGTGACCATAGAGGAACTCAATACCCATATCAACACAGGGATTGTGTCCATCACCGGAAATTATGTCTCGACGTGGCTTGGGTATGCCTTCCGGCAGGCCGATCTGTTCACCGCTCGGCTCAGTGAGGACGGCTCCGCTGCGGCGATCATCTCGACCAATACTTTGCTGGGTTTCAGCGAGGTGAAACTCTGGTCGGGCATTGGTATATCGAAAGACCTGACCCTGCTGACGCTGGCACAACGAGTCGGTCCCTCTAGCAGCTTTGAGTTGGAGACGTTGGTACTGGATAACGCCTACAGGGAGGAATACCAGCCTATGGGCTATGCGCGGCTGACGAACCTACTCATCATCAGTAGGCGATTTGAGACGCTGACGATCATAGGCAACAGTCCCGCCGCGACTATGCTGCGACTAATGGCCGTCTATGCCACGCAAGTCAATTTCGTCTATGCTACGCAGCGCTTACGGGTTGCCAATCAAGCGGAGCAAATTATCCCGGTCGAACTAGGCTCAAATCCTACCTATCGGGGCCAGCGGTTGATTGATAACCACACGGTGAACGAGACTACTTTTCAAAACTTTCAGAATACGTACGAGCTCTTCTTTGAACAGAGCGACAATGGCGATCTGTTGTATAAAGTTGCCTTTACCGTCGCCGCTGAGTATGATCTATCCCTGCTAGTATACTCGCCCAGAAAAAGCCATGCCTTTTGGGTGGCCTCGCCTGGAGTACCCCAGGCACCGCCCTACGTGCTTGACTATGTAGGGCAGCACTACCGCTATATTGGTGCGACCGGTATTACCTCCACGTACGCGGAGGAGGCGCGACGTCTACCAAGCCGTGTGGTGCAAGAGGTGGGTAGCTCGGCAGCGACGCTGGTGAATACAATAACCCTCGGAGATGCAAGGGCCGTCTGTACTTACGTAAGCCTGGCAGCGCTGCCGGCCATTCACCCCGCTGTTACCCGGACGAATCTGGTTTCGCGTAGCCAGCAGGTACAGTTCCTGTTCGCTGCGGCTACGGGCGCCGCTGCCATGATCGTGCGTAACACGTTGTGGGAAGCCTATTGCCTCGTACCGCTGCAGATTGCGCTGGATCTGAGTAAGGCCCGCTACTACGAAGAGGCGCTGGCGTACTTCCGCCTGGTATACGATTACACGCAGCCGGCCGGGCAGCGGATGGTATTCCCGGAGCTGATCAGTGCTGATGCCCGCCTGACAAATCAGTCCTATTTCACCAACACCGTGACGTGGCTGGCAGATGCGGCTAATCCGCACACGCTTGCCGGCCTGCGTCGCGACAGTTACCTGCGCTACGTGGTGGCTAGTATTGCCGGCACCTTGCTGGGATATGCCGACTCCGAATTTACCCGCGATAGCAGCGAATCCGTTTCACGAGCGCGGAGCCTGTACGAACTGGCCGGTGGCTTACTACGGCAGGATATCCTCGTCGAAGACGTGCAGGACTGCCGCGCCATCCTCAATCAGGTAGATCCTCTGGTTGAGGACGCCTGGCTACCGGAGTGGGAGTCTATAAAGCAGCTGCTGGCCCTGATTAATCAGCGGGATGTCGTGCTGAATGTCTTGCAGGATCGGGCGAATACCCCGTCAGGCACGACGACCCGCGGCATTATCTGGCTGTTCAGCCAGGCGCAGCAGGACGGGAGTTGGAGTACGCAGTTTGGACGGGCCTGGCAACTGGTAAATGCGCAGCTGGCAGCTTATACCGGTCAGTATGAAACCCTCTGCAGCACCCAAAACAAGCTGGGCGGCCTGCTGGATTCGCCTGTCCAACGCTTCATACCTTCTGACGGGGGCACCTTAGGAATGCTGGATCAAACCATGCTGGACGCAGTTGCCCAAACGCTTGCAGCCCGGCAGAAACAGCAGTTTGAAACCCTGGCCCAACAGATCGGCGACCAAGCCGGGGAGACGGATTACGCGTGGCTGGCCCAAAAGCAAGGTCCCGCTACACCTGCTTCGCCAGGGCCATATCCGGCCGCCCTGCAGTTACAGTTGGCCCTCACGAACCGCCCATTCGTCCCCTTTCTGGGCGTTGGGTTCTGCGTCCCCACCAACCCGGTGCCCTACGCGCTGTTGTTGCACGTAGAGCTGAACCTGTACAAGATCCGCACGTGCCGCAATATCGCGGGCGTGCAACGTGAGTTGGATCCGTATGCGGCGCCAACGGACACCACAACGGGTATGCCCGTCATTGGGGCCAATGGGCAACTGACCCGTACCGGGCGCCTGGTTATTCCGGCCACCCAGTACCGCTATGCCTATATCATCGAACGAGCCCGGCAGCTTGTCTCGCTGGCGCAACAGGCCGAGGCAGCGCTACTCTCCACGCTGGAAAAGCACGATGCGGAAGCGTACAATCTGCTAAAGGCCCGACAGGATATTGCCGTAAGCCGGGCAACGATCCAGTTGCAGGATCTGCGCTTGAGCGAAGCGGAGGACAGTATCGATTTGGCGCAACTGCAGTTGCAGCGGAGCGAATTGATGGAAGCACAATACGATGCCTGGCTGGATGGAGGACTGAATGAATTTGAGAAGGATATGCTGGAGGCGATCCATCTTGCAGCTGTTGCTTCCGCTGCACAAACTGTTTTACAAAGTGCTGCAAGTGGACTAAGCACTTTAGCGAGTGTGGCCTCCAATACTTTCGGCGCTGCTGGAGCACCCTTTGCCGCCGCATCGGTCGTAGCTTCTTTATATGCCGGTTTAGCCGGTGCCAGTGCCGCTTTGTTAAGTGCGCGCTCTCAACAATCTCAGTTTTTGGCTACCGCTCAACGGCGAGAACAGGAATGGACTTTCCAGCGCAATCTAGCAGGCAAGGATATCGAGATTGGCCAGCAGCAAATTCATCTCTCCGAAGACCGCTTGCGTATCGTAGGACAGGAAAAACGCATTTCGGAGCTGCAACTCGACCACGCAGAATCCGTGCTGAACTTTCTGACGACGAAGTTTACCAACGCGGAACTCTATGACTGGATGAGTCAGGTTCTGGAGTCAGCGTACAGCTACTTTCTCCAGCAGGCGACGGCCACGGCCCGGACCGCAGAGTTGCAGCTGGCCTTTGAGCGGCAGGAAGTACCGGCCGGGTTCATTCAGGAAGATTATTGGACAGCACCGGCTGACTCGCTTTCCCTGACGGGTACTACCACTGCTTCCGTAGATCGGAAAGGACTTACCGGCTCCGTTCGCCTGTTGCAGGATTTAACGCGTCTGGACCAGTATGCCTTCGAAACCAACCGGCGAAAGCTGCAATTAACCAAGACGGTGTCGCTGGCCCAAGCCTTCCCCAGCGAATTCGTGCGCTTCCGTGAAACAGGTGTGTTGCCCTTTGCTCTCCCGCAAACGAGCTTCGACGCGGATTTTCCCGGCCACTATCTACGCATCATCCGGCGCGTACGCACGTCGGTCATTGCGTTGGTACCACCCACAGAGGGAATCAAGGCCAAGCTCACCACGACGGGTGTCTCGCGGGTAGTCGTAGACGGAACCCCGTTTCAGACCTTGACGCTGCCCCGGCAGCCAGAGGCAGTAGCCCTCACCTCGCCCTTCAACGCCACCGGCCTGTTTGAGTTGGAGCAGCAGCCGGGCGAGTTGCTGTATCCCTTTGAAGGCATGGGAGTGGATGCGGCCTGGGTATTTTCCATGCAGAAAGCCGCCAACGGCGGTCTGCAGTATGGAACTATCGCCGATGTGCTGATCACCATTGAGTATACGGCCCTGGAAAGCGCCAGCTATGCCCAGCAGGTAGCGCAAAGCCTGGGGACGGAGCGGCAGCTTCTGCTGGCCTTTAGTTTCCGCAACCAGTTCGCCGATCAGTGGTACGATTTACACCATGCGGCCGACCTAGCGGCGAAGGATCAATATGTGGCCTCGTTCCAAATTGAGGCCACAGATCTACCGGCCAATCTGCGGGAGGTACGTATCAAATCGTTGTCCCTCTACCTGGACTTGCCGACCGATGACGAATTTACTGACCGTGCGGGGCTGGAACTAACGCTTGCCCGTGGCGGCGTCGCGGGCAGCGGCGGCACGGCCCAGACCAATCAATACGGGCTGATCAGTACGCGCACGGGAGTTGGAGCAGGGCCCCTGTATACGGGCAATGCCGCCGCCCTGATTTCTCTGCTGGGCGCTTCTCCGGTCGGTGAGTGGGTGTTGAGCCTGGGGGACAATGTACGCAACCGGCTGCGGGCCCGCCTGGACCAGGGCAAGGTGAATGACCTGTATCTGATCCTGGAAGTGGAAGGGCAGGCCCCGGCCTACACGCTGGTGTAGGCCCCGTGCCACTTTCTGCCTCCTATTTGTAATGACTACGCTTCATTTTTAGGTTTTCTTATGGCCAGTCAAGCCGCTGCGAGTGTCATCTCTCTGCCCAAGGGCGGGGGAGCCGTGAGTGGGCTGGGGGAGAAATTCTCCCCCGACCTGTTCACCGGCACGGGTAATTTCTCCGTGCCCATCGCCCTGCCGCCGGGCCGCAACGGCTTCCAGCCCGAGCTCACGCTGGGCTACAGCACCGGAGGCGGCAACTCGGCCTTCGGGCTGGGCTGGAACCTGGGCGTGCCGGGCGTGCTGCGCAAAACCAGCAAGGGTATCCCGCGCTACGACGACGAGCAGGACGTGTTTATTCTCTCCGGGGCCGAAGACCTGGTGCCTATCGTGCGTACGGAGCTCTATGATGAGCAGCAGGCCACGCTGCCGGTCGGTTTTAAGATCCAGTACCGGCCCCGCACGGAAGGCCTGTTCGCCCGCATCGAGCACTACCGCTACCACGACCACCGCAACTTCTGGAAGGTGTGGAGCAAGGATGGACTAATCAGCTACTACGGAGAGCAGAACAAACCTGTCGCGCTCAACGAGGATGGTATTCCCCGGCCCAACCCCGACAACCATGCCGTCGTGGCCGACCCCGACCATGCGGGCAATATATTCGGCTGGCACCTGACGCGCACAGTCGATCCGTTCGGCAACGACATCGTCTACGGCTACGACCGGGTGCGCCAACTGGACGAGGACCACCGCTACGAGCAGACCTACCTGCAGCACATCCGCTACGTGGACTATGGCGAGCAGACGGCTAACCGGAAATACCTAGTCAGTGTCGAGTTCAGCTACGCTGAGCAGCGGCCTGACCCCTTTTCTGAGTACAGCAGCGGCTTTGAGTTGCGCACCACCCGGCGCTGCACGCACGTGCGCACCTTCACCCATCCAGAGGATGCCGACCTGCCGACCGGGCACCGCCCGAATCACGACAGCGCGGGCCGGAACCGGGTCGCGGTGAAAACCTACGCCTTGCGCTACGTCGACGAGCACGCCGACCAGCCGCAGCCGCTCAACGGCGCCTCGCTGCTGCACCAGGTGCAGGTCACGGGCCACGACGCCGGCAAGACCGAGTCGATGCCCCCGCTCACGTTTGGCTACTCCAACTTCGCCCCGCTGCTGCAGCGCTTCTTTCCCGTGGAAGGTGAGCTGCCCGGCACCTCCCTGGCCAGTCCCGATCTGGACCTGGTCGATCTGTTCGGCAACGGCCTGCCCGACATCGTGCAGCTCGGCGGCGGCGCAGCCCGCTACTGGAAAAACCTGGGCGGGGGCCGGTTCGACTTGCCCCGCGCCATGCAGGACGCGCCCGGCGGGCTGCAGCTGGCCGATCCGGACGTACAGTTCATCGACGCCAACGGCGATGGCAAGGTAGATTTGCTGGTCAACCGCGACGGGCTGGCCGGCTACTTCCCCCTGCGCTTCGACGGACGCTGGGACCGTCACGCCTTCCGCAAGTATGCCCAGCGGCCCAGCTTTAGCTTCGCGGATCCGGAGGTACGCCTGCTCGATCTCGACGGCGACGGGGTGACGGATGTGCTGCGCAACGGGGCCCGGCTGGAGTACTTCTACCAGGACCCTGAGCAAGGCTTTACACGCACCCAGCAGGTGAACAAGGGCACGCTGGAGACGTTTCCCAACGTGAGCTTCCAGGACCCGCGCGTGCGGCTGGCCCATCTGTGCGGCGGCCTGCAGTGCCTGGCCATGATTCACCAGGGGCGCATCGAATACTGGCCCAACCTGGGCCGGGGCCGTTGGGGCCGGCGCGTGGCCATGGCCAACAGTCCGCGCCTGCCCCGGGGCTACAACCCGGCTCACGTGCTGCTGGGCGATCTGGACGGCGACGGCCTGGATGATCTGCTCTACCTGGACAACAACAAAATCACACTCTGGATCAACCGCAGTGGCAATGGCTGGTCCGACCCGATTGAGATTGCTGGCACACCGGCTATGAGCGACGCTTCTGCCGTGCGTATCACCGACTTACTGGGCACGGGGGTGCCGGGTATTCTGTGGACGCGTGATGCGGCTGTGGTGAGCCGGCGTCAGCAGTACCTGTTTCTGGACCTGACGGGCAAGGTGAAGCCCTACGTGCTTAACCAGATGGATAACCAGATGGGAGCCGTCACGCGGGTTGCCTATGCCCCCTCAACTCACTACTACGTGGCGGATGCGCAACGACCTGCTACGCGCTGGCAAACGCCGCTGCCTTTTCCGGTGCAGGTGGTGAGTCATGTAGAGGTGTTAGACCGGATATCTGGCGGCAAGATGACGACCGAGTACAGCTACCACCACGGCTATTGGGACGGCGGGGAGCGGGAATTTCGGGGCTTTGGGCGGGTGGACCAACGCGACACGGAAATCTTTGAGCGCTACAATAGCTCCGGTCTGCACGCTGAGGCCGATCAGTCCCCACTAGTACGCATCGTCGGCGACTTCATGTTAGCGGACTTCGCGGCAGAAGACTTTCTTCTGGATGCCACAGTGGTGCCCCCACGCCCGGACGGTGAGACGACCACAGCGCTGGCCGTGAGCCTGGAGCACTTCGCTCCGCCGCTGGAAACTCGGACCTGGTTTCACCTTGGACCAGTAGGTGATGAGTACGGAGAGTGGCAGGAGTTGGATTTGACGTCCGAGTACTGGGCCGTCGACGCGCCCCTGCTACTGCGTCCGGCGGGCATGCAGGAACTGATCCGGAAACTACCCCGCCGCCATCGCCGCGATGCCTATCGTACTCTGCGCGGCAGCACGCTGCGCACCGAGCTCTACGCTTTGGATGGCAGCGCCCGGCAGACCCGGCCCTATACTGTGACCGAAAGCCTGAGCGGTGTGGCCCAGGTGCGGCACGTGGTGGGCAGCAACGGCGTGGAAGTGCGCTTAATCTTCGACGCGGCCCCCGGGAGCGACACGCCGGCGACGCTGCTGAGTGAGCGGCCAATCTTCTTTGCTCATAGCTTGTCCCAGCGCACCACTCAGTGGGAACGGGGCGACGACCCGATGAGCCAACTGGCCTTCACCGACGACTACGACAACTACGGCCAAGCCCGTCAACAGACCAGCCTTGCCTTGCCCCACGGCTGGATCCCCACACATGCGGTAGCTGGAGCTCTAGTGACCCATGTCGTTACTGATTATGTGGGATATGATAATGGTCGTAGTATGTACGACTCGGCTACCCAGTACTTGGTTAGCCGAGTGGCACGTAGCACTTCTTACGAGGTGGCGGCCTCCACAAACTTACTTAGCCCCTTTGGGCTGCACGAGCAACTGCTTACCCCAGGCAACTCGCTTGGGGTGACCGTAATTGGTCAGAGCCTGCAGTATTACGACGGCCCAGGTTTCACTGGTCTGGGATACAACTTGCTGGGCGACTACGGGGCGCTGACGCGCTCCGAAGTACTCATCCTCACGAATGATTTGATTGGACAGACCTATGGAACTACCCCGCCAGAGTTGCAGGATGTGCCCAACTGGCCGGCCACTTACCCTGTAGCCTTTCACGACGCCTACGCAGCAACCTACCCTAATGGCCGGGCGGGATATGCTTACTATACCGCAGCTCCGCACGTGGCTGGCGGTTACTATCAACAGGATGAGCGGCGACAATATGACTTCCAGCTGACAACTGACTTGACCGGAACTGATCTGTTCCGGCAGCCTGATGGCACTGCTCGTGGATTAGTGCGGGCTATGCTCGGCACCCTAGGAGATGTAGCTACGGCCACAGGTCACGCTGCCACACGCGTGAGCCATATGCGTTACGACATTTACTCCTTACTACCCATAGCCACCCGCGACGCACTGGGCTACCAAACTATCGCCTACTACGACTACCGCATATTGCAGGCTGAGTTTATAATTGACCAGAACAAAAACCGCACAGTTTATAGCTTTACTCCATTAGGCTTACTTCATGAAACCGCAGTACTAGGCAAACAGGGCGCTGGTGAAGGAGATGTTGTGCGCGAAGCTACAGCGACTGAGCAGCTAGAGTATCGTGCTAGCACTTTCCTAGAATATGACTTCTTCGCCTTCAGCCGCCAGGGCCAGCCCTCTTGGGTACGCACCATTCAGCGTGCGGAACACATCACTGCTAACACCGACGCAAACATATTATGCAAGATAGAATACTCTGATGGCTTCGGTCGCCTGTTGCAAACCCGCACCCAAGCCGAGGACACGATTTTTGGCGATGAAACTTTCGGTGATAGCGGACTATCCTCAATTTATGATGACGTCACGTGGCCTAATAGCTCGGCTGTGGGGCGGCAGCGGCAGCCCGGTACCCCGCTCAACGTTGTTGTAAGCGGCTGGCATGTGTATGACAATAAGAGTCGTGTGATAGAGAGTTATGAACCATACTTTGCCCAAGGCTTCGACTATGTACCGACCACTCTAGCTCAGCGTGGTCAATGTATGCGACTGTTTTATGACCCGCGTGGTCACGTAATACGTACCATCAACCCTGATGGTACTGAGCAGCGCGTGTTCTACGGCTACCCAGACGACTTGACTAACTTAGCTAGCTTCAAGCCTACACCTTGGGAAACGTATACTTACGACACCAACGACTTAGTGCCGCTTACACATCCTACAGATACTACTGTACCAACTATCCATCATTATACACCGCAAAACACGCTAGTAGATGCCCTAGGCCGCGCTGTTTGCACCACAGATCGCCTGCACTCCACAGATACAACTCAGCATGTGGTGACGCACTACGCTTATGATATTCGTGGCAACTGCGTGCAAGTGACTGATACATTTGGCCGCGTTTCATTTCAACATATCTATGATCTTAAGCCGAAGGCTAGTCAGGATGGCCCAGGCGCCAATGTGCTCTGGACCCGACATTATGACAGTGGAATCAATACAACACTATTTGATGGCGCTAACCAGCCCCTATACAGCTGCGATGCTAAGGGAGCAATGGTATTGAACTCCTATGATCAACTCAGTCGACCCTCTGATATATGGGGTCGTGATAAGTTTGATGAACCCGTTAGACGCCGCCAACACCTGCATTATGGTACTGATGCGACTACCAACACTATCGGTCAACTCGTTGAACACTTTGACGAAGCTGGGTGCATCCGTTTGGTAGCTTATGACTTCAAGGGTAACCTCTTGGAAAAGGAGCGACAGGTACTGGCTGATAGCATGCTACTGCAACGATGGGGCGAAGCAGCTCACTCTGGCTGGCAATCTCTGCCTACTGGACTTTGTAGTGACTGGACCATTCTTGACCTTACACAATTGGAAGCCCGGGTATACCCCATCAGTATCCGATATGACGGTCTCAACCGTCCCATAAGTGTAGTGCTACCACACGAAGCCAATGGTATTCGTCCAGTGCTTACACACAACTATAACCGCGCTGGGGCCTTAGAGCAACTGACCCTAAACGGAAAGTTAATTATAAATCAAATCGCCTACAATGCGCGTGGTCAACGACTATTAATAGCGTGTAATAATGGAACTATGACTCGCTTCGTATACAGTGCTTCTTCTTTCAGACTATTGCGAAGACGCTCTGAAGGCTTTATAGAAAACCACCCTGGTGTTTATTCCCACCGAACTGGTACTGTACGTCAAGATACAACTTACTATTACGATCTGGCTGGTAACATCACGTCAATTAAGGAGTATGCTCCGCAAAGTGGGGTAGACGGCACTAGGGAATTAGAGAGGCTTTTTGAATATGATTCTCTGTATCGTTTACTCACAGCTACGGGCCGCGAAAACCAGCCGACTGCAACACGTCCCTGGCAGGAAAACACCCGATCGGAAATTGCAGAAAACAGTTCTTATTATATTCAAAAATACCAATACGACTTACTAGGTAATATCCAGCAATTGCGGCATATTGGACAAAATTCTTTTACTCGTAATTTTCAGTATGATTCTAATAATAACTGCTTAAAAAGAATGTCGGTAGGCAGCGATGTATTGGCATATAAGTATGACGAAAATGGTAATGTCTCACAAGAAAATGGAAGCCGCTATTATCAGTGGGATAACGCTGATCAGCTGCGCAATTTTGCAACGTGGACAGGTGTCAATACAACACCAACATTGATAGCTAGTTATCTTTACAGTAGTGGACAGCGAGTAAAAAAAACTACTCAAACGGATATAAATACTTGGCAAGTTACTGTTTATATTGATGATGTATTTGAACATCATTATGAAGTCAGCGCGGGGGTGAGAGAAGAGCAAACTCAGCTAATAATATTAGATGGAAAAAGCCGTTTATATCAGCGTCGCAGTGGGAGTACATTCGGTGATCAGCGGCCGTCAGAGATATATGGGCTAGAGGATCAATTAGGAAGTATAACTATGCAATTAGATGCTAATGGCATGATTATTAATAGGGAGGAGTATTATCCATTTGGTGAAATTAGTTTCGGAAGTCACGCAAAAAAGAGATACAAATATTGTGGTAAAGAATTGGATTCAGAGAGTGGCATCTATTATTATGGAATGCGTTATTATGCTAGCTATATTTGTAGATTTATTAGTGTTGACCCTTTAGCTGCTGATTATGCATATAAAACACCTTATGATTATGCGGAGAATACTCCATTATCATCAACAGACTTAGATGGGCTAGAAAAGGAATCAGCGGAAGGGATATACAATACGAAAGGATATTTGGACGTAGACATGTCCAAAGCTCCGAAATCAGTTACAGCTCTAAAAGGTGCCAGAGGTAAAGCTCCTATTGTTGTAATAACGAAATATACCAGTCCAACTCAAGCTCCTAGAAACTACCTGTATTATTGGCAAACGATTGCTAAAAGACAAAGAGATGGAATTATTCCTCCTATGCTAAGTCAAAGCCGCTTAGATATAATAGATCATGGTGGATCGCCAACTATAGATGCTCAATGGAAGAAACATAACCCTCAACATGCCAAGTATAAAGATGGAGATATTTTGCTTCACCACCATAAAGACCGTTTGTCTGTAGCTACAGCTGTGCCTGGAAAGGCACATATAGAGCTTAATCAGGAGTTGCATTATAGCAAAAAAGTGTTGACCAGAGTAGAGAAATATACTAATTTGAAGAGCCTATCTTCTCTTAATAATTTAGGTAAAGCCATGGGATTATTGGGCATGATGTTGAATGCGAATGCTATTCGCAATAACACTCCTGATTCTCCTTTTAGTCTTTGGGGATCGCAAGAATATAATAAAGCGTATTACGATCCAGCTTCTATGCTATACTATGAATTTCGTGGCAGTCAGTCTTCATTATATATTATGACTATGTACTATGAGGGCTTCGAAAAAAGAGATGGAGTATGGCGCGGCGCAGGCCAACCAGTCTACATCAGAATTGATATGAATAAAAGTCAGATATCTAACAAAGGTGTGCAATTGCCGGCGATGTAATCATTCAACTGAAAAGTAAGTTCCATGACGATTAGATCCTTTGTTTCAAAACTGCATGCTTTATCGCCACTTGATAAGTTGGCACTCATGACCAAGTATGACATGTCAGAAAAAGAGGCTGATGAAAGCTTGAAAAACAGCTGGTTGATTCAAACTAAATCAAATGCGCCTAGCGATGTACTTGATAATCTTAATCCGACACCTGATGACCTAATAGAGTGCTGTCATTTTAATTTTTTAAACATAGGAAATATTTCATTAACAAGTGATGTTGTGACGCTTGGGCATCATATGGAAATGATAGGCCATATACATCAAAATGTATTGCTGTATAATAAATTAAATGGAGTTATTTATATATGTGACTATGAAATGGACATAACTAATGTACAAAAGGTTGCTGTAAATTTCAGTAGCTTTTTAGATGCATTTTTATGCTACTGTGAATACTACAGGTGGTTTTATATAGATCCAGAAATCACCATGGAATCTGAGCTAGACAAAGAAAAAATGGCAATTGATTCTGTTGTACTAACAGGGGTTTTATCTGACGATAATATTTTTTTATCAATTTTTTAAATATTGTGATTAATTTACTTAAAAAAAGTAATGTTTTTTATTATGACGTAATAGCGCTACGCAATATTGTTTTCTTGTTTTAACTTCTTCCTTTTCTAATGCATAATATATACCAAGTCATCCCATTGGAAGCTAATCTGCGCTCCGAGCCCCAACTAGACTCAAAAAACATTCTGACCCAACTCAAACAGGGACAGCAGGTCCAGGAACTGCCGCCTCTGCCCAAACAGCCCACCGCTTGGTGCCACGTGCGCGCCGATGTGCAGAGCACGGTCGTGGAAGGCTTCGTCAAGGCCTCACTGCTCAAAAAGGCGGCTAATATGATCGTGCCCCCGGCCATACTGCCCCCGCTGCCTGAGGCCTATCTTACTGCTAAGGTGGCCGTAAGCATCACTAACCCCGATCTGCGTGCCTACGCGCTCAACGACCCGCAACAGCCCCGCCGCACGGGCACTGTCAGCGCTACCCGCGTGCAACAGTTGGCGGCTATCATCACCTACCTACGTGTCGAATCGGCCATCCGCTACAAGCGTACGAGCACGGCCACGTTCTGCAACATCTACGCCCACGACTACTGCCACCTAGCCGGGGTGTACCTGCCGCGGGTGTGGTGGCGAGCCAAAGCCCTGACTCAGCTCGTGCAGGGGCTCAAGCCGGCCGTGCAGTACGGCGTCACGGTAGAGGAGTACAACGTGACGGCCCTGTTCAACTGGCTGGAGGAGTTCGGCCCCGACTTCGGCTGGCGGCGCACGCTGAGTGTGGAGGAACTGCAGCAGGCGGCCAACCTGGGCCTGGTGGCCATTATCGCCGCCCAACGCAACAACCTCAACGCCCCCGGTCACATCGTGGCTGTTGTTCCCGAAACCGCCCAGCATAAAGCCACACGCAAAGCCGGCGTAGTGACCGTGCCGCTGCAGAGCCAGGCCGGGGCTACTAATTTCCGCTACGGCGGCCGCACTTGGTGGACCGGCACGCAGTTCCGCCGCTTCGGCTTCTGGATTCATGCCTAACCGCTACCACCTGTTCTGCCATTTATAGTCTTCCCGTCCTTTTCTACGTGCCCGCCATGCCTTCTGCCATCCATGACCAGCTTCTGATCGATCTCGATACCTATATCCGCAGCAACGGGTCAGGCGGAAAAACTACCGCCGCAGACCTGCGCGCCTTTCTGACCCGTCTGCTCACGGCGCTGGACGGCGTACTGGGCTCATCCGGTGCCACAGCTTCTCGCACCTTTCGTATTGTCGCGACCCAGGCCCAGCGTGATGCCTTGCCAGGCGGGACGACTGTGGAAGCGGATGGGCTCTCAGCCGGAGAGCGGACGGCCGATATGTTCGTCTATGTCGTTGCCGAGGAAGCCCTGTACCACCTGCACATCCCCGGATTTGCGGCCCTGAGTGACGCCGCCAAACTCGTTGCGCTCAATAGTAATAGCCACTGGACCGAGTTTAGCGGCACGGAAGGCTTTACGGCCATCACGCAAAACCAATATGGCACTCATCCCGCCTTTACCACTCAGCAGGCACTGAATGTCTACCTGCTAGCGCACACGCAGGGTGCCGTAGGCCCCATCCCTACTGCCCCGACTATTACCAGTGAGGTCGATACCAACGAAGGCAGTATCATTTACTTCGACCCTAATGCCACACACCCCGTCGCAACAGAGTACGAATATCGCGTCACAGCTACGGGCTACCCTACCTCGCCCTGGAGGCCCTGTACGTCCTTTATACTTGTCCTTGACAACGAAGTGTATGCGCCCCATTCCATCGAAATCCGCGTTGCCGCCGCTGATGGTTTTCCGGCTGGAAGCAAGGCGCTCAATGAGAGCAGCTTTGAGCAGTATTTCTACCCCATCATGCTCAATATCCCTACCTATGATGCCGTTGCTCAAACCCTCACTGTCACGGCTCGCAATGATGGGGATGCCAACACCGCCGTCATCATTGACGGGACTTTGCTGGGCTATGTCGGAGGTCCCTCCAGCCAATACAACACCAAGAGCTTTCCTGTTGTGCTAAGCGTGGGTAGCCATACCATCCAAGGGGCTGATGGGCGCAATATCTATATCACCCCGCTGCGCACATTTATGGTGTAAGCCGGCCATAACGGCCTTCGCCTTCTAAGGCGAAGGCCAGCATACTTAGCAGTCGCTGTCGTATAGCCCCGAGCGTTTCAGAGGCAGTTCCATCGCCCCCCTTATCACCAACCATGCATATTCAGGATTTCTATGCCGCCGCGGATGGCTCGCTACAATCGGCCCGGCAGCACGTTGCGCACCAGATAGCCCAGCAGGGCAGCTGGCAGATCAGTGACATCATCGATGAGCAGCATCAGTACGTTGACCTGGTTATGGAGGGAGGCGGGGTGCTGGGCATTGCCCTAGCAGGCTACGTCTACGTGCTCGAAGAACTGGGCGTCCGCTTTCTGCAGCTGGGGGGCACCTCCGCCGGCTCCATCAACGCCGTGCTGATGGCCGCCGCGGGGCCGGTGCAGGACAAGAAAACGCCTTGGATCCTGGAAAAACTGCTGGCCCAGAATCTGTACGACTTCGTGGATGGTGATGCCGATGCCCGCGACTTTGTCGACGTGCTTGTGGGCAACCAACGGCTGCTGCAGTACCTGTGGAAGGGCGCGCAGGTGCTCGACAACCTCACCCACGAGTTTGGCCTGAACCCGGGTGTCACGTTCCACCACTGGCTGCAGGGGCTGCTAGCCGAGAAAGGCATCCACACGGTCGCCGACCTGCATCGGCTGCGTACGCTAACACCCGGGCAGCTACGCCTGCGCTCCGGGCAAGCCTACGACCCCGGCCATCCCATCCGCATTGCCGTGGTGGCGGCCGATGTGACGACGGAGTCCAAGGTCGTCTTCCCCGAGATGGCCGACCTGTATTATGCGGAGCCGGCCGGGGTGAATCCGGCCGATTTCGTGCGGGCTTCCATGTCCGTGCCCTTCTTCTTTCAGCCCCACCAGGTCGCGAACCTACCCGGGGCGGGCGAGCGGGGCAATGCCCGCTGGCAGGAGGCGGTGGGCTATGGGGGACCCATTCCGTCGGCGGTCTACTTTATCGACGGCGGCATCCTGTCCAACTTTCCCATCGATCTGTTTCACCAGCACTACAAGGTCCCCGCTTGCCCCACCTTCGGAATCAAACTAGGGCTGGACCGGAATCAGCCCAACCCGATTACCAAGGTCACCGGGCTGCTCGGGGCTATCTTCAATACAGCCCGCCACGGCTATGATTACGACTTCATCACGCGCAACCCCGACTTCCGGCACCTGGTCATATGTGCTGAAACGGATCAGTATAACTGGCTGGACTTTGGCATGCAGCCCGACACCAAACTAGCGTTGTTCGCCGAAGGGGCGCGGGCGGCGATGAAGTTTGTTCGTGGCTTTGACTGGGCGGGCTACAAAGCCGTGCGGCAGCAGTTGCTCAAAGCCTATCAGGTGACAGATGCGGTCAAGGCTAGTGCCACAATTCAATAACACAAATCCTCCTTTTTCTGTACAACTGGAACAGTGGGCAGTGGGTAAGAGAAATGCTGTTGAACTGGTCAGAAACAGTTCAGAAAAGTTGTTCACTAATCAAAGTTCAGTAACGGGTACCTTCGCGATGAGATGTTTGAACTCAACTGTATGAACTGAAGGCCACCGTTATATGATCAAAGTGGCCTTAAGCAGTATAAGAGGAGAGATTACCAAAATGGCGAAACAATCATCGTATTGTCTTAAGCCACGGAATACCAGCGATGGGGGTGGAGTAACTACTGCGTAGCCGCTTACCATTATAATCAGTATGAGGCCTCTTGGTGTAGTTTATAATAGGAACAATAAGGCTTGGAGCGCTGGAGCTTCTTCTAAAAATGGGAATGGTCACCCTCCCCAAAGGGATTAGACGTTGGTCTTGCCAGTTCTGCTTCCTTAGTGACTTGGCTAGGTAGCCTTCGTAACGTAAGTAGATTCCCTACATGGCTTTTGACTTCCTGAAACATCCTGAACATGCCGCTTGGTCTCGGACTTACCCCGACGATTATGCACAACAAGCGGTAAGCTTAGGTGCCCTTATTTACCTTAAAAATGTTAGGCAAGAGTAGCACTATGTTGGGGTTTCGCTCCCGGGCACAATCCTGTGTAAGTCTGCAGGAATGTGCATGATAGCAGGAAGCACATTACCTTCGATAGTTACACCACATTATGAGTAATTAGCTAAGGCCTGTTTAAGCAGCTTACGCATGGAGTTGCGGAGTGAGTGGGGAGACAAGACCTGTACATCGGGACCATAACTCAGTAGTCGCGTCTTAAACTCCTGGTTGATTATTAAGCTCAACTCAATTTCCAGGCCCGCCTCAGTATCACTAAGAACGACTTGGCTGGGATGAAGTGCTTTAGTTTGTACGTAGGGTGCGCGCCCCCTTGCTATATGCAAGCGCACCGTTTCGATGCCCGGATTTTTTAGAGGGATAGTTACTCCAATGAGAGACGTGAAATAGGTGCCGAAATCAATATTGGCCGGGCGAAAAGCGATTTGGCTGTCAGTCACCTTTTTAATACGGTCGAGTGCATAATTCTGTAGCTGGCCCCCTTTCGCGTCATTTTGAGCAATTAAATACCACCGTCCATTGAAGGCTTTAAGCAAGTAAGGATGGACCTCTTCTTGACGCGCTTGATCTGCCCGGTAAGGCTTGTACTCAAGTAGTAATGGAGTATGCTCCGAGATGGCCTTGTATAAGTGCTTCAGGTGTTCAGTACCTGTGTAATCTGGTACTGCTTCCAGTTGTAAAACCGGTAGGGTTGCCTCTTCACTGCTGGGTAAGTGCTGTTCCAGCCGACGAATTAACTCATTCAGGTCATCCGCTAAGCCCAAGCCCCGCAAGGCTTTCAAGGGATGTAGGCTTTGATGAAGAATCATCAAATCTGCACTGGTGAGGGGCGTGTTACGAATGGAGAAACCAGGCTTCGTGTAATGATACCCCAGCATGCGAGAATATTTAATGGGGGCATTATACAGGTTCAACTTTTTCATGTTGTGCAAATCCCCTTTCAGCGTACGCTCGCACACCCCGTCACCGCCCGCTTCACGGTACTCGTCTGCTACAGCCGTTAACAGATCCTTGATAGTCCACCTATGGCCACGGCGCTGCAAGCATTTGTCAATGATGAGGTAGCGGTCGTGCGCGTTTTTATTGATAGGCATGGTTTACGAGCAATTTCTATGACTGAATCCTGCACCAGGCAGCTTCAGATAGGGCGAGCTATAGGAGGGCCCAGGACCGCGTTGGTGAAGCACCAGAACGAAGATATTAAACAGTAAGGCAGCTCGCTAGCCCAGCTGCACTTAAGAGTCGGCGCTACAGACAACGCGGAAGCTAATCATCGATCTACCCCATCGGTACACTTCGAAAACACCTTCTTTCGGAGAGAAGCAGGCATTCCAGGAAATATGCTTTATAAATTCTACAACTGATTACCAGTCAGTTGGACTGTTGAATAGACTTTTATTCGGAAGTAGATCTAACTGTGCAAATAGGTTGCACAGTTAAATTATTGCTTTGTGTCCGACAATGGAAAGCAGCTGGGCTCTGGTTATAGCCGGACGTTAACTACAGAGCAGATAGGTAATCCGTTGCCACCTATTGTTTGACCGAAACGCGGGGCTAGCAGCTTGGCTAGCAACCGGTTTCAAAACGCAACTACCACACCACAATGCACCAAATCACCATTTTCAACCTGGGCAATGCCGATACTTCGCGGATTGACCTGGCAAACGGCAGAAAACTGCTCATCGACTACGCCAACATGCGGTGCGCTACTGACCCCAAGGACAAGCGTATCGATCTGCCCATCGAGTTGCGCGCCGACCTGAAAAACGCCAAACGTAATGACTACGACGTCGTCGCCTTCACTCACCTCGACAACGACCACACCTGCGGCGCTTCTGAGTTTTTTGAGTTGCTGCACGCTGCCAAATACCAGGGACCGACCCGCGTAAAAATCAAAGAATTGTGGGTGCCAGCGGCCGTCATCGTCGAAGAAGGCTGTGAAGACGAGACGCGCATTCTGCGGCAGGAGGCCCGCTACCGGCTCAAACAGGGTAGTGGTATTCGGGTATTTTCGGGACCTGATCAACTCACGGACTGGCTGGCTAAGCAGGGCCTTACCCTAGCAGACCGACAGCACCTCATTACGGATGCCGGTACCCTTATTCCGGGTTTTTCTCTGGCCACCGACGGCGTAGAGTTCTTCGTACATTCCCCCTATGCCAGCCGCACGGCAGGTGGTGGTCTGGCCGCCATGGACCGCAACAGCGATGCGCTGACCTTTCAGGCGACCTTTCAGGAAGGAAGTCAGAAAACCCGCATGCACTTCTTCTCCGACATCGACTGGCCCGTCATCAAGTCCATCGTAGAGGTCACCGAGTACTACGGCCGCACGGAACGGTTGCAGTGGGACGTCTTCAAAATTGCCCACCACTGCAGTTACCTCTCCCTCAGCAACGAAAAGGGAAGCGAGGTGACCGTACCCGATCCGGCCGTCAAGCGCCTCTTCGAAACGTATGGACTACGTCGTGGTCGCCTGATTTCTACCAGCAAGCCCATTCCCAGCAACGACGACGACAAGCAGCCCCCGCACCGTCAGGCCGCTTCTTACTACACGGCCCAAGCCACGCGGCTTGGCGGTGAATTCCTGGTAACGATGGCGCACAAGAGCATCTTGTACCCCGAGCCCATTGTCATCAAGATTGATCAGCTCGGTGCCAGCATCGGCAAACTGGGCGCAGCGGGTGGCGCGGCCAGCGGCAGCATTGCACCGCCCCGAGCCGGCAGCAGCTTCATGTAAACCGGATTATGGACGAGATCGAAATTACCTATTACCCATTGCTCGGAGAGCCCATGGAGGCGGGCTCCCTGCACCTGCCTAAGGCCGTAGAGCTGGTGCAGGTGCTACGGCAGCCGGGCGTGGCTTACGGCCGACTGGTCAGTTGCCTGCGTTATCAGGAAGACGAAATTATTGTCGTAGAGGTCGAGCCCGAAGTGCCTCAGTACCCGGTGCACGAAATTTACCCTGTTGAGCGAGTCGCTATTGTCTTTACCTCGGCTGATACTGAGCACCAAGTAGTCCTGGCCCTACGCACTGATTTTCCACTGGTGCCGCATCTGCATTTTGGGGACGAAGGAATGCCCCGTAGCCTGTGCTTGTACCAGATGAGCTACGCCGACCTGAAACCGACCTGGACTGCGGCTGCGCTGCTGCGCCAACTGCAGTACTGGCTGAGCCAGACGGCGCGCGGCGAGTTACATGAGGCTGATCAAGCCCTGGAACAGGCTTTCTATGCTCCCACGACACGGTTGGTGTTGCCCTCTGCCTTCTATGCACCCGATCTTTCGGACGTTATGGCACCGGTGGCGGTAAGTTTCCGGAGTACCGTGCTGGGTAAAAACGTTTTAGTGGCTTCGGCTACAGCGGATGCCCAGCTGGCCCAGCTGGCCCAGCTGGCCAGCTTCGTCTATACGGCCCCACCACAGGTACATGGGGTAATTCAGGTACAGCCCCGTACTGTAGCAGCGCTTCAAACCTATCTCTCGCCCAATGATACCCGGTTTACCGAGGTCCTGCGTCAGCACCTGAACAGGTTGCAAGAAGCCCCCGGCTTTGACAGCACGCAGCGTCTGCTGTTTATCGTACGGCTGCCAAAGCAGCGCACACCTACCGGCCACGTGGAGATGGTGGAAGTATGGGCGTTTATATCCGAGGGCACACTCGAGGACCTCGGCGAGGACCTTGGCATCTGGGCCACGCATGATGGCTCGCTGGGTCATTTGGTGCCCGTTGATGTGACGAGTACCGGGCTACAAAGCCCGTTGAGTTTGATCAGTCCAGTGCGCGCCATGACCCGGGAAAGTGTCGCCGCCTATAACGGCCTACTGCCCACCACGACGCGCTACCTGGCCATTGGTGCCGGAAGTCTGGGATCACAGGTCGTCAACAACCTGGTGCGGGCCGGCCAGGGTGACTGGGTGTGGCTGGATGAAGACCAGTACTTGCCTCACAACGCCGCGCGACATTACCTGCCGGGTAACCTGGTGGGTCTGGGCAAGGCCCAGGCCATGGTGACACTGCTGAAAAGCACGTACGAGCAGACCAACCTGCGGGCGATTGCCGCCAACGTGTTACGACCAGCTACTCCACAGGTGGCAGACGCGTACGCCGCCGCCGAGGTCTTGCTGGACATGTCTGCCTCCGTCGCCGTGGCGCGGCACCTGACTCTGGGTGTTGACAGTACCGCGCGCCGCCTGTCGCTGTTCCTGAATCCGACAGGAAGCGATTTGGTGTTGCTGGCTGAGCCGCACGATCGGTCTTTGCGCCTCGACCACCTGGAAATGACCTACTATCGAGCATTATTGCGCCAGCCGGATCTGCAGCAGCACCTACTTTCTCACGGCCAACCGATTCGGTACTCACACGCGTGCCGGGATGTTTCGGTCCAGCTACCCCAGGAGCAGGTCGCGCTGCATGCCGCTATTGGGGCCCGCGCGGTCCGTACCGTGGTGGCCGAGCCAAGTGCTCTGGTTAAAGTCTGGCACGCGAACCCAGACCTAACCGTTAGCGCCTACAACCTGGAGGTGCCGGCTTTTGATGAAGTGGTGGCCGGCAACTGGACAGTGGTCTTGCCGCATACGGTGGTGCAGGACATTCGCGAACAGCGCCGACAGCGCCTACCCAATGAAACGGGCGGGGCTCTGGTGGGTGTGTTCGACACCCAATACCGCCGGGCGTACATTGTTGACCATATCCCCTCCCCGGTAGATAGCCACGAGCACCCAACAGGCTACGAGCGGGGTGTGGCGGGCGTGTCGGAAGAACTGGACCGGATCAGTGCCTGCACCGGGCGCCAGGTCGTATATATGGGCGAATGGCATTCGCACCCGGACCGGTATTCGGTACGGCCCAGCACGGATGATGCGAACCTGTTTGCCTGGTTGCAGCACGAGCGCGAGGCAGATGGGCTACCCGCTGTTATGGCCATTGTTGGCGACCGAGGCACTACCGGGTGGTATGTTGACGACCTGGCCACGGGTGCGGGGGGCCACCAGCTAAAGGAATAGGCGGTATCAGGCCGGAATATTCACCTCTACCCACAACCCCTCCGTACTGGAATCTGCCTGCACCTGGTTTAGAAAATGCTGCCATCGGCTGTCGGCAATGCCTACCGGTTGGTCAGGTATGCCCGTGTCTGCGCGCAATATGCGGCCGCTGGTTTTCACCTGCAGGCGCTCGTACAAAGGGCCGAACGGCATTTTCCAGTTTTTCTTCTTGGCCTGGTCTTCATCCACGGGCAGCAGAGCCATCAGGTCGTCGCGCTCCATGAGCTCCAGCCCCTGCGCTGCCAGGGTTGCGTTGTGACTGCCATGATGGCCTACTTTGTACACGGCTACCCGCCGCAGTAAATCCAGCCCGGTGATGACTTGCTCTCCTTCCTGCCACCGCACCGAGCCCCAGGACGACCAGTTGCCGGCCTGCGCATCCCCCGGAAACAATAATACTCGACCGTCGGGCAACTCAAATGCGAGTACGAGGCTGGTGTTGTTGGTATCGTCGTCCATATCCAGCGCCAAGTTCTCAGCGGCCCCCAGCCAGTCCCGGTCGATGCGCCGCCAAGCCGCACTGTCCGACGCATCCGTGAAGCCGTACTGGGTGCGAAAAAAATCAGCGTACGCGGGCTGCAGGTGTGGATCGGCCAACTCCGCTAAAGGCAGCACAAATTGTGTATTGAACGGCGCATCTACCCCCGACGAGTCGGCCAGCGCAGCAGCGTAGAAGCTACCGTGCTGTATCTCGCCGGAAGACTCTGCCGTGCTGAAGGGCTTCGGCTGTTCATATACCTGGCCGCGCCGCGGGTTGGAGCGTTTGAGTAGAGTTTCATCTTCGGGCGGCCCCAATACATACGCTTTTACCGCTGATGCCGTAGGCAGAGGGAGTGGCGGCTGGCCCGGCCGGCAATAGCGTATCGGGCCCAGAGTCTGAACAAACTCCATCTGCTCGCGGGTGCTGGCCGTAGCACCCGCCGCGAGGCTGCCGTGAAAGGCCAGCAGACTTTGTAGGTCCGCGGCCCGCGGATCGTGAGCGGCCTGCAGACGCTGCGTGGCGGCCACCAGGGCCGTCAACGCCTGCTGGTGGCGTTGCTGTAACTGGCGGGCCAGCGGATGCTGCAGGTCTTCTGTCCAGGCCACCCACACCTCACCGACGTGCAAGCCCTGGAATACGTCCTTGGCAAAGCTGAAGCCCGAGAGGTGGTCCCAGTGCTCGTGCGTGGCGATCAGCACGTCCACGCGGCCGCCGGTGGCTGCCTCGATGTCGCTGGCAATGCGCTGCATGCGCGGCGCGGCGCCTGGGGTGTTGTAAAACACGCCGCAATCAATCAGCACATAGCAGGGCGTATCAGCCGGGCCGGCGAAGGCCAGCAAAAAGCAGTCGCCTAAGCCGCCGGAGCGGTACATGCGGATGGTAACGCCCGCCGGTGGTGGTACTAGCTGTGACATAGCTTTCTAAGAATGGGCTCCATGGCGGTGCAGCATGGCAAATGGTTCGGACAAGCCTTCTTCTCTCCCGTCGGCGCGGCTACCGAAATACGTACCGCGCACGGCTGGCAGCCATTGCTGTTGCAGGTACTGCCGCTGCTGCGCCAGGCGCGGCTCACTGAGCACGTCCTTGCGGATGATGTAGCGCACGGCACCGGAATCCAGATCCACCAGCAAGGTGCAACCGCCGCGGAAGATAAAATCGGCTGGCGGCGGCTCTTGTTGGCCATGATCCACGGCCTGCTGGACGGCTGGGTCGAAATACCCACGCCGGCGCTGGGATGCGACGATGACTAAGTCAGTGCGCACCTCCCCGCCCGGGCCAATGCGCCGGGCCGGACGCACCGCGTGAATCTCAATGGTAGGGTAACCGGTAAACGACAGGCTGGCAAAGAATGAGCCCGGCACATCGGGGCCTATGGTAAGGCCCAGTGCCCGCACAGCGGCCGGATGCGGGGGTGTGAAGAGGCCGTTTTGCAGCTTCTCCTGGTTTCTCTGGGCCTGCTCGAAGACGGCCCGTCGGTTCGAGGATAGCCCCCAGTCCGGGCAGAGACCCCGCAGCACAGCGGCATCGCCCAGCGCCTCGGTTAGCGCCGCTGCCTCGGCGGCCGTGGGCGGGTTCCAGAGCAGGCTTTCTTCCGAGAGGTTGCGCACCCCTTCGGGATAAATACCCCAGCGCCGAAACGAGTCGATCAAGGCCACGCGGTAGTAGAGCGTATCATCGGCCACCACGTCGCGGTCGGCCGTGACGAGAGCCCGCAGGTAGTCCCCGAAGGTCAGATCCACTGGCGGGCAATAGTCCAACGCCCGAATGCACATGCGCAGCACGTGCCGGGCGGCGCTGGCCGCTTCTTGCGCCAACCGATTAATTAGGTCGGGGTGCAGCGCCCCGGCAGGCAGAATGCCCGTGCCAGCCGTGGCGATGCGCAATAAGTCGGCGGTGCGGGTCTGGTAGATGTGCAGGAAAGCGCCAAACACGGCGGATACCAGAATACTGCCTCTAGCGTGCGGCTCGCTTGTCCGGCTGAGCGCTGTCGGGTCAGGCACAACTGGCTGCCACGTATTGGTCAACGGATCGCGCCGGCCCAGAGCATCCCGCAACGCACCGTGTGAGCCGATAGCCTGTCCGAATTCCTGGGCCAGCTCGCCGAGTAGATTTTGGCTGGCCAGGTCCCCACGCGTGCGCGCCAGCTGGTGTCGAAGCACTTCCGGGTAAGAGAAGTGCTGCAGCAGCGCGACCAGGTCCGCAAACGCCTCGTGAAAGGCCAGCACGTCCGAATTGCTCGGCTCGGCGAAGCGCCGGTGCATGCCATCGAGCAGCGCGTGAGTTACCTCGTGGGCAATGACGTCGTGCGAGAGGCAAGTAAAGACCAGGCCGCCGGGCAGGGCCAGCGTTGACTGCTGGGGCGTGGCATTGAAATAGCCAAACAACAGCGCTTTCTTCTGGGGACTATAGTAGGCGTTGGCTTCCCGCAGGGCATGGGGGTAAATGCGTAGCCGCTGCACGTACTGCCACTGGTCGGGCCCAGCCTGGGCGTGCCGGGGTACCGACCAAAGTACCCGCCGGCCGAGCGCCTCCTCGAACCGTTGGATGGTCATCATGGCTACCGCGTAGAGCATCTGCTGGTGAAACCGCGGATCACCTTCGGCGGGCGCCAGCCCGTCCTGCGCCAGCAGGTAGTGGTCGTTTAAGTCTACGGGGGGATACGCCGCGCCCGAAGCTGGGTCAACATCCACAATTTCCAGGTATTCCCCCACCGGCCCCGGCTCCAGGGCCTCCCACGGCACCGCCAGCGTGAGTTGGTTGATGGCGACGGTATCCAGCCGCGTGGTCAGGCTCGGGTCAAACGCAAACACACGGAGGCGGCGCTTGGGTGGAACAGGATAAGAGGCCATACGAACGGATTGGGTTAGCGCCATGTAAGCGGGCGCAGCTGCGTCTGGTATTTGGGACAGCGGCAACTGCGGTGGTCGTCTTTCTCTTTTTGTGGCATGTGTCCGCACGTAGGGCAAGCCAGCCTTTGCGAGAAGGCCAATACGGCCTCGCCAAAGGTTCGGATATCATCGTCCGACGTATCGGCGCCGGCTGAGTTAAAGTGCGCCCCAACCTCGTTACGAATAAAGGTTAGGCCATGAATAGTCTGAAACAAGTCATCCAACGGCAGATCGGACCATTGGTTGGGCAGTAAGGGGTGGCCATGTACATCGCGTTCAATGCGCCGAATGACGGCATTCTGGAGCAGTTTCCGGGTGCTAATCAGCAGCTCTCCCAGCGTGTAGGAGTTGGCGTGTTTGCGGGGCAGCCGGCACCCATACACCAGCGCCACGTTGTCCAGTACGTTTTCCAGAATGATGCCGGCCTGCGAGGCCACGGCCTGTCGGTTGAAGGGCTCAGCTTCGAGCGTAGTGGCCAACTCGGCCAGCAGGGTTTGATCTTCGTAGAGCCGCAGGCCGCGACTTAAGGTCCATTTCTCGAGCTTAATCAGGTGGACACCGGCGCTGTTTTGTTTGTAAATCTCCTGCCAGCGCCGATTATGCGTGGCAATGATCAGTTGCTGGAAGTGTTGGGCCTCTTCTGCCAGCAGGTTGGAGATGCGTTGAAAGTGCTGCGTGTCGACCGAAGTGAACACGTCATCAAGTACCAGCACAAGGTGTGTGGGGTTAAGCCGCTTGGCCAAGGCCAGCCACAGACAAAACCCGAACGTGTCCAAGTGCGACTCGCTGAAGTACGCTTGGGGGATGACTTCCGCCGCATCTTCAAATCGCGCGTGCTGCTCCAGCGACGTTCGTTTCACTTCATCCATTTCCAGGCGGTGCAGACCGATTTTCTCGCCCGGATGTATAATGGTAAACAACCGGTTCACTTCCTCAATAATGCCGTCTAGAATGGCCTGCACAAATTCGCGGCGGGTATCGACAACTAGGTGACATGCAGCAGTTAATCGCTCGACTACGTGGCTTAGCGCCGTAGCTTGATGAGTGCTCTCCTTTAACAAGTTCGCTTGCGCCTGAATGTTCTCGCGCAGAGTGAGGCGTTGGCGTAACGAATCCAGCGCCTGCTGAATTACGGGCCGGGCTTCATCCAGCTGCCGAGCCAGGGCCTGAGCCTGCTCATTGAGGGTGTCCCCGGCATCGTTGGTGGCCAGGTCACGCTTGAGTTGTTCCCAATCAATGCCCAAGGCGCGAACCGTGGCAGGTTCCTGCTCGGCTACTAGCGCTGCAAGTTGCTGGAGCTGAGTATTTACCTGTCTGCTGCAACGTGCGCATTCCGCGTCGGCACGCTTGTGCTCTGTCTGCCGGCTGGTGACTTCCCGTAACAGCGCATCGGTGTGCTGCAGGGCCAGTAATTGCTCGTCTACGTGCTGACGGAGCGAATCTGCCTGTACAGTACTGGCACACAATGGGCAACTGGTAGGGGCAGCTGGGGGGGCAAGGTATGCTTTAGCGGTATTGAGGAGCCGGATTAGGTCGGACCGGCGGGTGTCATCACTCTGGCTTGTGGCCGCCAGCTCCGCTTCGACCTGCTGCAGCTTGTCAGCCCAGGAACAGCGTAAATCGTGAGCTCGTTGCCAGGCGACTACCGCCTCGGCCAAGGCCTGAGTAGTCGAAAGAATATTTGCCAGCGTTCGGGACTGCTGTTCAAGCGTTGTCAGGTCTTCCGAACTGCGCTGGTCCGCCCAAGCTAACGGTTCAGCCGCAGTTTCACCGGGCTGTTTTTCTTGCTCCCATAGGACCCGCAATGACTTTTCGGCCTGCTCACGGGCCGCTTTGGCGCTGGTGAGCTGCTTCTCCGCGGCATTCAAGTCGTTGCGCAACGAGGCTTCCGCTTTGTCCACCTCGGCTACGTCGATGAAGCTCTTGATGGCTTCGTAGCGTTTGGCCGGCTGCGTTTCGATGAGTTTCAAGAGTTCCCGCCGCCGTAAAACAAGCACCCCCGGCAAGATTCCATCGGTGGTTGCGGGCGTTACCGATACGTTTTTACCACTGATCGTCGCTTTCCAGCGATGACCAACGGCCGTCGCCAGTTCGACTTTCAACGTTTTGACGGTCTGATTAACGGACGAAACGTACTTATGCGGATTGGGACGGACTCCTTCCCGGTCAAGGGATCCAAAGGAGGCGTTGCCCACAGCGTCGATGGCATCGACCAGGGTGGACTTTCCGGTACCGTTCTCCCCAAAGATGACAACGATTCGCTTGGAGGGGTCAAACTGTACCGTGACAGGCTGGGTTGCGCCCCGAAAATGGGTAAGCTTAAGCTCCGTGATCCGGTGAGGCATGGGTACTGGATATAGTAGGGGACGCATCGAGTTGCTTTTCAAGCAAGGCCCGCCATTCGCCGGCTTTCGCCGGTTTCGTGGTCAGCATCGCGAGCGTTTCCGCCTCCTCGGCGGATCCGATAAAGCCCGCCGTTCGCATGGCGGCAACAACCTGGGCGGCTAGCTTTGAGTTTGCGCTTGGCGGTACAGCACCGTCGTAGACTGAAGCAGACATGTTCAAGGTAAGCAAACGTGCAGTAGAAAATACCTATTAAGCGTGTGATACAGCGCGTAACGATTTGCAAAATAGAAAGAACAATCTTCACCTGTAAGGGATGTTTTTCTCAGCATGACCATTTTTTTACGCTGGGCTATGTGGAGCACCTAATATTCAGAGTGCTCATGAGAATATGCTTAGTCGGGGAACGAGAATGAACGACATGAACCAGCCGATGTAAGTGGTTTTTCCTCAAACACAAAGCCCATGCTCGTCTTGCAAACAAGAATTTGTAAAGAAGCTTATATAATAAGTACTACCGTTTCGCAGTGACGGGGTCTAGCTGAGCCGCATAGAATTAGAACGTATTTTACTGGCTGATATCTACTCCACGATTACACGCGGGCGTTGCACTTCCTGCATTAATTGAGCATAGGTGAAGTTCTGGGTCTGATACCTGCCAGTGCACTTGCCATTGCTATCACGCTCTTCGTAAGCAACGACTTCGATCCTATCGTTTCGAGCATCGACTGGTTTGACAAACACACCCGTCTTGAGTGTTCTGGGGTCAATATCTAGAAAGCCTGGGCACGACTTCGACATGCCGCTCTGATACACCATAAACTCGTTTTTTTGTGCCTCCAACTCTTGCGTTACTACCGAAAACATCTCGTATTCGCCCTGATGCGTGTTCTCGACCTTCACGAACGCTAGGTACTTCTTCTCCCCATTGACTTTCACGGCTACTATTTGACACTGGCACTCGCAGAAACCCATGCTACTTCCCCATATCATCTGGCGTTTCTCCTTCAGCTTTTGCCAGACACCGTTCTTACTGTAGAGCAGAATGCCATCTAGCCAGCCATTCTGGTAGCCGGCACCGTTGAACTCATTCTTAACGACTGCTAGGCACAGTGTGCTGTCGTGACGCTGGAAGACTTTCTTCCCGATGACTTTAGCGATAGTTTGCTTATCGGATGAGTTGCCATCAATCAGCTTCCCAGCTTCATACACCGCAGAGTCCCCACGGCTCTTCCCATACAGCGCATTTAGAACCATATTATTATCAATGGCAGTGCTACGGGATGCGGAAGTCGCTTCCTTGTTTGGCGTCGGTAGAGTTTGCTGCTCCTGCTTAGGCTCACTATGGTTACAGGCAAATGCAATCAGGAGTAGAGTGATTGGTAGTAATTGTGTCTTCATTTCGAGGGTATAGATGAGTCGGCAACTTACCGAACTACCTGAGCGAATCCTACCCAGGCGCAGCAGATACATACTCGTATGCCACCTCCTATACCTACTTAGCCTGAATCTGAACAACGAGCCCCGCTCTCGTCTGACTTGGCAGTTGCGCCTACGCCGGCTGCTTATCCTTAAGTCCGGATAGTGAGTCCGATCCGTTGTGAAGCGATGCCACCCTGCTTCATTCTGCTAGCGGCCCGAGAGCCAAATCCCCACGGTTGAACAGGGATGCACACAAATAAGCAGCATTTGTAGGAGACAACCAAGCGTTGTTGCACTTTTATAGGAAGCAATCTTGATCGACTGGAATCACCCTTTTTTGCCATGCTTCATTCAGATAACGATAAGAAGACCTACACGATATTTACCCGTCCCTATCCCGCTATCGCAGAGTACGAGGCAGAAATACAGCCTTTCCGCGAGGCTGGCTGCGAGGTGCGGTTCTCTAGGCCACGCGGGAGCCACGTAATGGAGTTGAGGGGGTGTCACCGCGAGCTGGAAGTGTCCTTTGATATAAGAATACCGGATGAGTGCCGAGAGGAGCCAGCGCAGATGCGCAAATGGCTGCAGCAGATATGGCAACAGCTTCATCAGAAGCTGGAAGAAAAGAAGGCCCTTAAGACATCATAAAATGGCTCTTGTACAATGTGACTATGCGTTTGATGAACATGGCCAAGAAGTGCACATTTCTGCAGCTGTCCTCGGCGGTAGTTACCGCTGCCAACATTGCAACAAGACGCTTATTGCGAAAGCTAAACATAGCAATTTGGTGGAGGCGCACTTCGCCCACAAGGTAGTAGACAGTGTTCGTCCTTGCTCCTTCAGCAATGAATCCTACCGTCACGCCAAAGCCAAGCAGCTGCTCATCGCCCGTTTGCGCGTAATGGTGCCGGCAGTGTATGCGGCCCCACCAGAAGGCTTTGTAGGTAAGGTACCCCGCCTAGCTCTGGCCCTAGAGGTGATAGCCGCCTCAGCGGTGCGGGAGCGAAACATCTATGTCAATGAGGATGCGGAACTCATTGTCGAACCCCGCGTGGAGGGAGAGCCCTTTGACGAACAACAGGGACGCCGACGGCTGCTAGCCAGGCCGGACGTGGTGTTCTACGACGAGGAAGAGCGGCCCATCCTGCTCATTGAAATTCACGCTGAACACCGGTGCGACCCGGAAAAGATTGCTCGCTTGCAGCAATACGGGGTTGATACCATCGAAATTACGATACCCCGGCATTATGATGCCAGCGCCATTGAGGCGCTGTTTGATGTTACCCGCAACACCACCTGGTTATACAATGGCCAACGCGCTGCCTTCCACTTTACGCCATCTGATTCCTTCGCATGTGATGAGGGAAGTATCTCAGCTCTTGAACTCGCGAGGCCAGTTTCTGACCGGGCGGAATCGATCAAGTGTCGCATTAACCGCCTTGAAGGAGCTATATTCTCAGTTAGAGCACTGGTGGGAAGAGCTGACGTGGCAGCAGAAAACGCCCGCTATCAAGCGCATGAGGAGCGAGGCCAACACTTTATTGAGGCTGAACGAGAGAAGCGACGAGAGCGTGATGCACGACTTGGAGAAGGAGTACGAGAGCGAATGGAGGCGTACCGAGAGCAACTTGCAGAGTCAGCAGGAGCGCTTAGCGCAGAAGAGGACGATCTACGCCGACGCACTAAAGAGCTATCAGCAGCGCAAGACCGACTGGGACAACAAATTAAAGTTGGAGAAGGGCGGCTTAGTAGCGTATTATCTTACCTTAAAAAGCGAGCAGAGCGAGTTAGTGAAGCAGTGTTCAGCCGACGTAGCAGCCTTAGAGTCGAAGTTGCAGGTAGTGAAAGAGCTCTTGACCGCCTACGAGAGCGGGAACATTCCCGCCAGCGAATTGAGCTGCACAGAGAGGAGAACGAGCTTGACAAAGAGGCGAAACGACTTGACATTGAGGAAGCAGAGCTTACAGCAGCAGCGCCAGGCTTGGAACGAAAGGAAGAAACATCTGGACGAGCTTACCGACGCCGAGTATCAGACCTCGCAGAAGCTGAGCGAAAAAGAATCCTCTATGAAAGCTATTTACAAGCAATGCAGGAACTTGAAAGCAAAACTAGTGGCGGATGATCGGTTGGCGCCTGATCAGTTTCTGGATATACCCCTTCCTTTAATCTGATAATTCTTACGAGCGGCCAGCGGGCAAATATCCTCACCAATTAGGCGGCTTTTGACCCTGGTCCTGTATGGGTTAGGTAGCATAAATATCCGTTACAATATCCTGGGTGCAGGTGTAGCCGTCGTAGGAGAAGCACAGAATATCGCCCTGTAGCGCGCCGCGTGTTTTGACGAACTGCTGCAGGGCCTGCTCTATGTTCATTCCTTCTGGAATGCGCGCTGGGCCCGCTTTAAGAACTGTTCGCTGAGGCCATCCATCGTGAGGACTAGTGAATACACGACCACACATGCGTTCTCATCAATGAAGGCCTCCCTCTATGCCCAATTATAAGGCCCAATAATCTCCCACGACATTTATTGGTCCTTAGTGCCTTTTTATATTCTGTAAACGACCGTTTAACAAACGTGACAACTAAGAGTAGGGACCATTTTCATCCACCTGCTGAAGTAGTGTATGGCAAATAGGCCACTACTGGCTTGGGCATCATTAAGCAGGTTAGCCCAGGCCAGGGGCACTACCAAAGCACTCGTAAAGCAAAGGCGATGTACCGTCGAAATGTATTCCACATAAGCGACCGAGCGGATGATTATGTTGCCGTAGTTGTTGCTGCTTGCCGATCAGGGTGGGTTCAAACACGCATAGTACGCTTGCGTAGAAGTTATTCAGGTCAATGATACCGTACATTTGAGGGGGGCGTTAGCAGTAAAACCTAGTCCTGGGTACGCAGCACGGCCTTCATCTTGCCGGGAACTACCTCGTGGAGCATATGCGTGACCATCCCCCATATGGTGATGCCTTCCGGGTCCCGAATTTCCATCGGGGAGTAAGCCGAGTTCTCCGGCATTAGCCACCAGCCGCCATCCTTGCTGACCAAGCGCTTTACCATGCATTCGCCCTCGATGACGGCCACCACGATGTGCCCGTGCTCGGCTTCCATCTGCTTATCGACGGCCAGCAGGTCGCCTTCGTGAATTTCCGCTCCGGCCTTACTTTCTCCCGTCACGCAGACCAGGTAGGTCACGTCGGGGTGCCGCAGTAGCAGGCGGTTCAGGTCAAAGGACTCCATTTCGTCGGATGCCGGGGAAGGAAAGCCGGCCGGAACCCGGCAGCTAAACATGGGCAGCATAAACTAGAGTCTGGTATCAGGCACCTGGATCAATTCAACATCACGCATACAACCAGAGATGAGGTGGAGGCACAAGTATACGTACTGACTAATTGAATTAGTTGGCGAGTTGCTAAATTTTGTAGCAAAAGGCGATTGTTGCCGGATTTTAAGGCATGTTGGCTTTCAGAAAGGGAAGCTTAACAGCCAAAGTAGTAACTAGCAGCCTCGATCCGACCCGCCCCATTTTCCACTAAGGCTTTACATTTATGGCAGTAGCAAAACCAGCGGATTTCCGAACTAGGAATCATTATGACTGGAAAATTATCCTTGAACAGATCTTTCCCTTCGGCATTCCAGAGCGCGCTCAGTGGAGCCGGCCCACCGACATCCAGAGTATTCTCACCCACGCCGCCTCGGTACAATTCGTCAACCAGATTGTCTTCCCACACGGGGCATCCCTGGAGTTGGCCAGCGTAACGGCTGGCCCGGTAGCAGACCAGTTGTCCTTGAATTGTGGCGGTGATTTTCCGCACGTAGTCAAACCAGCTACACTGTACTTTGAGAGTTTCGGTGAGCAGGAGAACTGCGAATGGAACTACTTCCGCTTGGAAACTCAGCAACTGGAGCCCATGGGTGGCGACACGACGGAACCAGCAGAAGATTTGGTCGAGCTCAGCGCTGGGCAGTACCAGGCGTGCGTATCGTCCCGCAAAAAGCTTCCGGCGAGAGCTCGCCTGGTGTGCCGGGTGCTAAGTGGAAGCATCGTTCTCTTCATGCGCAACTGCAGCTATATCTACAGCTCGGCCCCCGTCCGGGCCAAACATATGGAGTATGATGTAGATGGATTCCGCCAGCACATTGATGAGCTACGAGAGTCCTTCAATAAAGTCTTGGCTGCTCCCGTCTATTAAGTGACAACACCAAAAGTCCCAGTCAGTGAATGGCCGGGGCTTTTGGTATTGCTACGTTAGCTCTAGTGCTGGCTTGCCCTGGGCTCTATCAGCTCATACAGATTCTGGCTTAACTCCCGGATTTTGTCCGCCAACTCCGTATCGCTGGTAGCCACGGCCAGGCTATCGGCCATGGAGCCAATCGTATCGACGTAGAAGCGCTTCATGTCCTCAATAGGCATTGCCTTGGTCCAAAGGTCGATCTTCAGCGTTCCGTCCTGCTCTTGATCCCAGATGGAGAGGTTAATAGCAGTAGCCTGACGCCGACCGCCCTCTTGGTCAGATGACTGCCAGGTGATAGTTTCCGGGACGTTATTCTCGTCGAGAGTGACGCTGAAACGGATTTCGGTTTTGTTCATAGCCGTGGAAGGAAGTGAGATACTGCAAATATGTAGTAACTACCGTACATAGCAAGCTTTTGCTGGCCGCATTCGTTGGTTATTGGCGCGGGGCGCCGCCAGACTTAATACGAATAGCAGTAGCCTCATACCCTGGACGTACTACTGAAGCCGGTACCGCGGCGAGCCGTGCGGAAGCCATCACGAGGTTGCGGGTGAAAAAGAGTACTGTGAGCGGGGCTTCGTCGCGCAGCAGGCGTTGAAACCGGCGCAGCAGCACCGCTTTGCGGGCATCATCTTCCTCCTGGGCAATAGCCTCGATCAGCCGGTCACTGGCCGGCGTACCGAACCCGGTGAAGTTGCCCATGTTAAGGCTGCTCGTGTGCAGGATGGGGCAAAGTTGTAGATGTGCGGATTGCCCGTCAGCCGATACAGGTAGGCATCGATCTGGTCCGAGCGCAGGTTCTGTTGAAACAGCGACGTTTCTGTGGGGCGCAGGGTAATCGGAATGCCTATCTGCGCGGCCGCCTGCCGGAATTGCAGCGCAATAGCCTCGTAGGCCGGCTCGCCGGTACGGTAGCTGATGGATAAGGCCAGCGGTAGAAGCTGGCCGGAGGGCCGCCGTTGCGACCAGCCACCGGTAGGGCTCCGCCGCCAGCCGGCTTTGTTCAGCAGCGCTACCGCCCGCTCTGGGGCATAGGGCAAGGGAGCCAGGCTGTCATTGTAGAATTTGCCGGCTGTCGGATTCACGATCCCGGCGCTGGGGTAGCCCATGCCGTGCTGGGTGGCCTTGATGAGCCCGGGCACCTGAAACAGCAGGCTCAGGCCTTGCCGGGTGTACTTGTCGCGAAGTACGGGCTGTCGTACGTTGAAACACGTCGTGAGCATGGAATACGAATCGGCGGTACTCAGCTGCAGGCCGGCGGCCGGCTGGGCCTGCAGGCGCGCAAATTCAGCGGCCGGCGGCATCGGGTACACGTCGATTGCGCCACTGCGCAGGGCCAGCAGGGCGCCCGCGGCGTCGGGGATAATCTGGTAATCCAGTTGCCGGGGCAGTGCCCGCAGCGGGGACGAAGTGGAGTGAAGCGTATCGGCCCACCAGTGCGGCTTGCGCTGGAAAATCACGTAGCGGTTCGTGGCCATGCTACTGACCGTATAGGGCCCGCACCCGGGCAGATGCTTCGGGGTCGCCCCCAGCTGAGCAGCCTTATAGCGCCGGATCAGGGCGGCCACGGCCGGCTGGTGCACTGCGCCGGTGTCGGCCCGGAGCGAGGCCAGCGAAACGACCCGCAGCTCCCCGCGGGTGTCCAGGGCATATTCCGGCAGGATGGGGAAGTCACCGGACGACCATTTGTATTCCGGAGCGCGGCCACGCAGCACCAGCGTGAACTTGCGCGCGTCGGCCGAATCGAGACGGATATCCTCAATGAATCCGTAGTCGGCCCGAGCCTGCTCATTGGGCAGGCCCGGGCACTGCATGAGCCGAAGCGTAAAGGCCACGTCGCGGGCAGTGACAGGCTGGCCCGTATCCCAGCGGGCCTGCGGCCGCAGCTGGTAGGTCGCCAGTGTCACGGCCGCCTGCTTCCGCATTTGCGGCAGCGACTCAACCAGGTACGGAACCCACTGCCGCGAGGCATAGTCCATCGACAGCAGGCTGGCGTGGACCAGGTTCAGGGTTTCCAAGGCCTGCTCGTCGGGAACTTCGAGCGGGTCGAAGGAAGCCGGGCTTCGTTCCCACCGGATGCGGACTACATCGGCATTATTGGACTGTTTGGTCGAGCATGCGGCCCCGACAAGGGCCAGCAGGCAGTAAAGGCCGGGATAGAATCGATTCATGGGATAGACACAAGGGGAACCTGCCGGTAAAGGTACCGCCTGCCGCAGTGATGCCTACCCGAACGGGGGCAATTGGGATGAAAAGGCCGGGGGCACGAAACAAGGGCTAAGGAGCATGGATATTTACTAACTATAATGGAAAAAAACGCGTATACATATATACAAAGCAGTTACTTCAACTTCTCACTTTTAGCCTGTTACCACATGAAAAAGTCCCCCGCCACCCCCTCGAAAGCTGCTGACTTCCCTAAAACGGACGTCTACGAAATCGTAACCAACCGCATCATTCTGGCGCTGGAGGGTGGGATAATTCCGTGGAAGCAATGCTGGTCCGCCGCGCATGACGCCCCGCGCAACTACCAGAGCGGCCACGTTTACACCGGCATCAATGCCCTGCTGTTGGGGATGCAGCAGGCGGAAAAAGCCTATTATCTCACTTTCGCGCAAGCCCGGGCACTCGGTGGCTGCGTCCGCAAGGGCGAAAAGGGGTTGCCCGTCGTGTTTTTCATGCCCACCAAGCGCGAAGATGACAAGGGCAAGGAAAAAAAAGGGGCCATCCTGCGCTACTCCACCGTTTTCAACGTGTCGCAGATCGACGGCATTGAGTGGAAACTTCACGAGTTGCCCAGCCGCGAGCACACCCCCCATGAGGCCGCCGAGCTGCTGGTAAAGAATTACCCCAGCGCGCCCAGCATCAAGCACGCTGGCAGCAGCGCGGTTTACCGCACGTCCACCGACACGGTCACCATGCCCGAGGCGGAGCTGTTCGCCACGGTGGAGGACTACTACCAAACGCTTTTCCATGAATTGGCTCATTCTACCGGCCATAAGTCCCGCCTGAACCGCGACACGCTGACCGAAGTAGCCGCGTTCGGTAGTGCTACCTACGCCAAGGAAGAGCTGGTGGCGGAAATCGGCGCGGCCATGCTCAGCGGCGCGGCTGGGTTGGATATGTCGGTTACTGAGAAAAGCACGACAGCATACCTGCAAAACTGGTTGACGGCCCTGCGCAACGATAAGAAGCTGATTATTTCGGCCGCCAGCCAAGCCCAAAAGGCCACCAACTACATTCGCGGCATCGTCGCCAGCTATGAGGCAGCACCCCAGGAGTAACCCCGGCCGCCCCGGCCCGGACGGTGCACCAGCGCCGCGGGGCCGAGTGCGGGCAGCCGAATAGCCGGGGCGGGGCATCGAGCCCCGCCCCGGCTACCAGGAGCCGGCAAGGCAGCGCCCAGCACCGCTGGGAATTATAGTGCAATTAAATAAAATTGCATATTGAGCGGCCTTGCATTTTTTCGCCGGTGGGGCAGTTGGGGGGCATCTATCCGGTCCCGATGCCCACGCAGGGCCAGAGCAAGCAGGTGGCCAAGCAGCAGCGTGATGCGGAGCTGCTGCGCGAGTTATGCGCTGACAATCCCAGCCACTTCGAGTTGCTGCAACAGGTGCTGCAGGTGATGCAAACCACGTCGCTACTCCCGCGCAAGCAGCAGCGCCGCGGCGGAGTCGAACTCGTGCTCGATGCGTACCTGAAACGCACCAAGCCGTAGCCCTGCCCAGGGCCAGTAGCCGGCGGAGCCGTCAGTAATCACCGCTGCTATATTTGGTTGCCGAGCGCGTCAGGGTCATGCTCAGGTGCGTGCGGGTAATCTTGGCAGTGAGAATCGTATCGCCACAAGCCATAAAGGGCGCCGTGCCAACGACCTTGTCTTTAAAGATGAATTCAAACGTATTGAGCTGCTCCCGGGAATAGGAGTCGTTGGTGTTGAGTCGTTGAATTCTAAACTCAATCTTGTCAGATTTTACCTTGTCTTTTCCTTTTTTGTCAGAGCTGGCGAAGGCCGAATAGGTATAGACTGCGGCCGCCATCGTACAAATGACCTCAATGTCGAGGTGCACGAAGAAGCCGAACTGAACCGTAAACGGCAGCGTGCTTACAGGGCCTTGCTGCTCGCCCGACTCTACGTCCGGGTTCTCTGGGCCGGGCATATAGATCGTTTTCGTAACATGGGACGAGGTCAGCGACGAGGCCAGCATGTTCCGCTCGTCGGCCGACAGGCGCTCGATGAAGGCAGATGCGTTTTCGGATTGGCTGCTTTCTCCCTGGAAGGAGCCAAGCACCTCTCGCAGGTCCGCGACCTCAAGCTCAACTAAAGCCGCTTGTAATTCAGAAGCATTCATGGGCAGTAGGGAGTACAGTGTGCGCCCAACTTACTACTTTCCCACTAATCGGTTACCGGGTGCGCGAAGCAGTACCGCTGTCGGCTGCAGCAGTGAATCATGCACCTCGATCGGAACGGGCCGAGCGGCTGGTCCCTGAGTGCCAGCCCCTGACCAGCGGGGGCCCAGTACCACCAGGGCAACAATAATAACAGCGGTAGCGCAAAGCAGGAACGCCAGCGCCAGTTGATGTTTTTCAGGCGCACGTTTCACCATGAGCTGAAATACTTTGGCTACTTCGCCAAGCGGGTTGGAGGGCGGCAGCGGGAATTCTTGCATGAGGATGGAAGTACAGTGGGCGATTTTCTGCTACAAGTCTAGCAGGACGTGCAAGCACCGAATTCCAAAAACGGCATGCTAGGACAGGGTCTACATAGGTGTTGCCGCCACCAATTCCATTGAAAACGGCCTTTACAGCCTCTCAGAGGCTTCTACTCAGCAAGGGGGAGGCGTGTCAACTCGGTCATGTCAATTGGGCCGGCGGGTGCGATATCCGTTACGCAGGCCCATTCTGGAGCCGCAATAGGCCTTTTCAACCCTACTTCGAGGAGTAGGACAAAGGCTAGGGAGAATAATTTTCGCCGAAGGCAAATGATTGTATATATGTAGAAACAAATTAATTGTATAATGCGTATTATTGTAAACGAATTGCATCAGGTAGTTCCCGTTTTGCCCCGCTATGAACCCGAATAATCTGCTTTCTATCGACACGGCCGCCGGTACCATCACCCTGGGTTCAACCGTGCGTAGCACCCGCTATGCCGACGTGCAGGGCCCGGTTACCGCCATCCGCCGCCAGCCAGGCGGCGCCAGCATCGAGGTCAGTGGCCGTCACAGCGACTTTTCCCAGTACTACCAGCTCCTCGCACCCCCTTGCCCCCAGGCCCAGGAGATCTTCACCCAGGCGCTGGTTCCGGTGCTCAGCGGCCGCTTTGAACTACGCCTGCCCGGCGACGGCGACCGGATTTACTTTGCCGAAACGGCGGAGCAGGTGTTGGCTCTGCTGGATCTGCGTATCGGCCTGAGCCATGACTTTCGCGAACAGGACCTGAGGGCGGTTGCCGGCACGGAAACTTCCGAGCGTGGAGACGAGGTCCGTTTCCGGGGAACCTATGGCGGGGTCGGGCAGCTGGCTTACGTGCGCCGGGGCCAGCCGCGGCCAGCGCCGGCCTATGCCGTGGGCAACAGAGTTTGCTTCTACAGTAGCACGGTGGCGACCATCAGTGGCATTCGCCTGTACGCCGATGACCGCCGGCAGTATGGCGCCACGACGTGGTTCTACGAGTATGCCGAGGCCCCATCCGGCTCGATGTACCCCATGAGCGAGTTACACACTTCCCTGGCCGCCTGATGCATTCGACTCCTACCGCGGCCTGGCTTGTGGTTGCCGCCTATTTTTCTGCCCTGACTGGCGCCCTGGCTTCGCTGGTCATCCTGACGCAACTCGTGGCCGTGCCACCGGTGGGTGTCATCGGCCTGGGCAGTGTCCTGCTAGCGTTGGGCCTGCCACCGCTCACGCGGGCTATGGCGCGCCTGGAAGAGGCCACGGCCCGGCAGCGCCGGCAAGGGCGGCAAGCGGAGCTGGCCCAGGTAACGGAGCTGATCCGCATGTTCGAGCAGTCACCTTTTCTCAGCGCCACAACCCGACTGCGCAAGCAGCGCAAAAAGTGCCTGCATGACCTATATCACCGGAAGCAACTCCTCGAAGCCGATGCTTGATTCACCCGAAATGCGCGGCCTGAGCCTGCTGCAGCCCTGGGCTACGCTGGCCGCGTTACGCCTGAAGAAACTGGAAACAAGGTCCTGGCCTACGGACTTCCATGGCTTGTTGGCCATCCACGCCAGTCTGGGCCGGTCCGCTCAGGTGCAACGGCTGTGCACTCAGGATGTGTTTATCCAGGCCGCGCTGTCAGCGGCTGGCCTGAGCTACGATACACTTCCTACCGGCCAGATTCTGGCCGTTGCCGGGCTGCAGGGCTCGCTGCGCATGCAGCAAGGGCCAGTGCCCCCGGGCACGCCGGCGCTGGATTTGCTCGACGCGCAGCAGCTCCCGGATCAGGAGCGAGCCTTCGGTGCGTACCAGGTCGGCCGCTATGCCTGGCCCCTACTCGATACGCAGGCCCTGAGCACCCCGGTGCCGTGCCGCGGCAGCTTACGACTCTGGCAGCTGCCGGCCGATGTGCGCCGGCAGCTGCTCGCCCAACTCGGACGCCCCTAAGCTATGCCCAAGGTCGTTAAATCAACTGTCCGGTACCGCTGCCAGGCTCGGGCGGAGCAGGCGCGTCGCCACTTTGAGTTTCGCTATGCCGCCGTTCTGCCCACGCTCGGGCTGCGAGGCATTCTGTATCAAATTACCAGCACGGAAGACGGGAGCTTGACCATCTCGTTCTGGCAGGGCCCCTGGGTGCATTTTCGCGCCGCGCTCAGCCCGGGCGGCGGGCTGCACGGCCCTAGTGCGGCGCTCCTGCTGGACGAGGGCCAGCTGCCTACCTTTGTCAGCGGGCAGCTGCGCCACCAGCGCCGCTGGCTCGGCCGCCAGCTGCTGCAGCTGGCCGTGGCGCTGCTGCTATTGCTGGGCGGCCTGAGCAGCTACCTAGTCCTCACGACGCGGCCTGGCATCGTGGCCAGCGGGCTGCTAACGGGCGCGGCCGGTCTGTGGGCACTGGTGCTGGTGTTCACGAACCTGAAGCGCGCCTGGCACGCGGTCCCAACCACTCATTGCTAACTCTCTCCGCTTGCTTATGCCAATCATGAACTCCATCATCGGGCTCCCCGGAGTCGTGCACGAGCCCGTGTTTCACTACTTCGAAGATGACTTTCGGCCGGCCCGGTGCGAGCTAGTCATTCATCCCACCTTGGGCTAGGCCGTGGCCACCGAACATCCCGACCCTAGCCGCACGGGAGCCGGGCCCCTTACCCGGGGCGTGGGCCAGCTGGCGACCAAGTTGTGCCAGGACCACAACATCGACCCGGCCGCGCTGACACTGCTGCTCTGCTTCGTGTATCCCGACGGCTATGAATCGGTTGGACTGGCGCACTTCGGCCACGGGGAGCGCGACTTGTTCGACGGGGTGCGCTTCACAGGCCCTACCCGCGAAATGCTGGAGCCCGACCGGGTCGATTTGCTGCTGGAGCTGCTACGGCGCAGCGCCACGCTCCCCCCAGAATGGCAGGTAGTTCGTCCTCGAGCATAACTAGTATCTTTCCCTCCCTACTACCCCCCTATGGCTTACCACATTCCTGCTATCGGCCAACGCGTACAGTGGCCGGCCACGACGCCCGCCACCCAGCTGCGCTTTACCGCTGACTCGGTCGCCTTGCTGCACCTGGCCACCGAAGGCCACACGTCCACGGGCTGGAAGAGCTGGAACAGCGACGCCGTCACGCTGGGCATTTGCAACCAGTTGGACTACTTGGCAGTGCTGGCCGCGCAAATCGGGCATTTGCCGGCCCTGGCGGCGCCTGCCTGCATCTTTGAGGCCGGGGACGCCGCCGCCGTACAGCAGTGGTTGCGCAAGCCGGAAAACCCGTTTGCCACTATTGCCCTGGTGCTGCTGCAGGCCGGGGCAGAGTCCGGTCAGGCGGCCGTCGTGGCCGTGCGTGTCGTCGAGGACGTCGCTGAGCTGCTGGCGGCCCTGCGTGGGCAGATGCACGATCAGTACGTAGAGTTCACCTGGGACGAGGCCGCCGCCTTGCAACAGGCGGGCCGGGCCCTGGTGCAGGAGAATGATGCGCTCACCTTGTTGCTCAACTCCTACCCTCCCCTGCAGGTGCCCCGCCGTTTGTAACCCGCCCCGATGGAAAAGCTTGATTGGACCTCCGCAACCAACCAGTACGACCTGCGCATCCGGCGGCCCGGTCGAGGTAAAGGTCATCCTGGATCGCCCCCGCCAGGGAGTGGATGTGGACATTGAGTTTTATGCTAACTGGGCGGCCGGCGAGAGCCTGGACGACAATTTACTGTGGCGCGTGCAGTCGGTAACGGATGTGGAGCTGCAGGTGACGTATCTGCCGTCGAAGGACCATCTCGGGGACCGAACTTACTTTTACCGGGAGCATTACATCGTGCCGGATCGGGCAGACAACCCGCGCTTTTACGACGCGCAAATGCAGAATATTCGGCAGCCGGGGCAGGTACGCGGCTACAGTTTCGTGGTGCATGACCAGCGCGTGAGCCAGCGGGACTTGCCGGCACACCTGAAAAATCACGGGAGCCTGTCGAGCTCGAATTGGAAGCTGGTCCCGGGCAGCATCCGGGAAATTGCGCTGGAGCAGCATCACTACCTGACGTGGCAGCGCCGGCAGATTCACAACTACTATCTCTGGAAGAACACCTGGCCAACGAAAAGGCCGGCGTGGGCCTGGCACTGACCAAGGCGGAGTCGATAGCGCTGCTGGCGCTGGCCCGGGCGGGCTACGTGCTGCGCAAAAGGGAGCCAGGCTGGGAAATTGGGCAGTTGCAGGGCAATGGGCCCACGCTGGCCTACAACGTCATCATTCCCCCCTGTCCGACTCCGGCCGCGGCGCTGAAGGCCGCCAAAAAGCACCGGTTGCCGACGCAGTAAGCCGCCGCCAGGCGCTGCAAAGCGCGTGTGGGTATCGCTCATTAGCAATCACACTTCGTGGTCAGAATGTTTATTAGTAGAAACGGAATCATTTGCTGGAGAATATTACCTTTAGGGCCGTTGCAACTAAATTTAATATCAAAGCATGAAGAAGTTTCTGCTGCTGTTGCCGTTGATCTGCGGGGCCTGTACCTCCACTCCTGAGCCGCAGTCCGCCGCGGCCGCCCCTGCTGCCGGCACGTCGGCGGCTCCCCCGGCCACGGCCGCCACGGGGCAGGTCGTAGATGCCCAGAATGGGTTTCGGGGCCGGCGCTTCGGAGAGCCGATTAGCGCCTTTCCCACCCTGCAGCTGCTACCCCGCGCTGAGGGCCCAATCCAGGAGTATGCCATGCCCTACGGCAAGGAAGACCTACAGGTCGGCGCGGCCCGGGTCAAGCAGATTCGCTACGAATTCTACGAGGGCAAGTACTTTCGTACCACGATAACGGCGCTGGGCGGGGAAGCCGACAAGCTGCTGGACGAAGTGCGGCGCGTGTACGGCCTGGGGCGCGAGACGGATAAGATGCAGATCTGGTGGGAAGGCCAGAAGGTGACGGCTACGTATCAGGAATCGTGGGAAGGCAACAAGCGCGAGGCCAACTTCTATATCTGGAATAATAACCTGCTGGCCCGAGCAACACCGGTGCCGGCGACGGAGATGTAGCGTTGCCAGTTGAATGATCAGCCGTGGTTGTCAGGTTTATACCTGGTAGCCACGGCTTCTTATTTGCTCGGCGCCTCACCGGGGCCACCGCTCCAGCAAAGTTGCTACCTTGGCCGGATGACAGTCGCCGAATTACTGCAAGACGATATCTTCAATCTTCCCGTTAGCTGGGTGGGCTTTTCCTTCACCGATAGCCTGGGTGAACAGAAAATATGCCGTAGCTATCATCAGTTCGTCATTCGGCGGCTGTCTGCCTACATGGACCTTTTAGACCGGTTAGATGATATCGAGGTGATGGGTTCAACTGGATCGCCCATTCGGCTACCACCTGTATCCAACGCAGAAGAAGTGCGCAGGGCTGTCAAAGTGCTGTGCCGCGGAATCTTGGCAACCTTGAAAGCCTATGCGGAAGGAAGCCCAAGCCGGGCTTATGCTCAGCTCAGCCAAGCACTGGAACCACATGGTGGCGCAGGGCTGTTGCAAGCTCCTGCTGTATACTTCGAGACCCAATTGGACCACCCACAGCAGGTTTACTACCGGCTGCGTATTTCGGAGGACGAGCCAGTAACTCAACCACGGGAAATGTTTCATCTTCCTTTCCAGCTACGCTGGAAGACGAAGGGCTATCGGTTCAGTATTGCCGGGTATCCCAGCATGTACGCCGGTACCAGCCCGCTACTGGCCCTGCACGAAATGCGCCTATCGGCGTGGAACGACCACTTGTATGCTGTCAAGCTGCGCACGATTCCCCGGCAGTCGATGGAATTGCCCATCCGCGACGTTCGCCTGTTCAATCTGCGCAACCAGATAGAAGAGTTTCGCCGGCGCTATGCCCGGCCCGGCCCGTATGACGGCCAGATTATGAAGTTTCTCGTTCGCTGGCCGCTGATCATGGCCACGAGTGTGCCAGTCGGGCATCCCGAGTCCGACAAGCCGCAATTTCACGAAGAATATGTGCTGCCCCAGCTGCTGCTGGAGTGGGTGAACAACGTGCGAGGCCGGGACCAGAAAATCACTGGCATCGCGTTTTCCTCATCGCGGGTCGAGGCCAAGGCCCTCACCGACGCGGGGCACTTCAACATTGTGGTGCCCGCAGAATCGCCGGTAGCAACCGGCCTGTGTGCGGTGCGAATTCGGCAGTTTGAGATAACGGCGCCCGTCGCGGTGAGCAGCATTAGGGCGGAGCTGGGCAAAGACGCGACCGTAGACGAAATTGCCCAGCGACTGGATGAGAGGCTCTCGGCGCAGGACTACCACCGTCTGCACATCGACTAAGGAAGCAGGGGTCCCCACGGGGTTTTACGAGGGCCGCTGGCAGAGTTCCAGATTGAAGTAGGGCCGATACTGAGGCTCGACCTTCTGCTCGACGTAGTAGCGGGCTAGCATGTGGCAGGCCGGCAGGATGTGCGGTACCAGCACGCGCGGGTACTGCGTGGTCACGAAGGCGCGGTGTACCAGGCCCGTGAGCTCGGTGAGCGGCAAGCCGGCGGCGGGACGGCTCAACAGGCCGCCGGGAAGAATGGTCATCGGGTGCCGGGCCGCAAACAACTCCAGGTGCGCTGTCCAGAGTTCGAAGATGCCGGCTTGCTGCTCGACCAGCCATAGGCAACAATCCCAGCTATCCAGGTGCGCCTGCCATTGTTCAGCGCTCATGCCTGGGCCCACGGCAACCAGGTCCCGGCGCAGCTGCTCCGCCGGATCGGCGGCCGCGAGTCCGGGTGCCGCCGCGGTATGCAGCGGCTGTAGAAGGTGGCGAGCTAGGCGGCGCCGTACCCGGGTGCTGTCACAGAGAGCCAGCAGCGCCAGTAGCCCCATCAGCACCACAAGCCCGAGCAACCAGGGAAATTCAGCAACCATAGTGCAAAGTAGCAGAAAGCGATACTGAGCACGCAGCCCCTGTCATTGTAGCGCCTACGTAGCGGGCAAAAAAAAGAGGCTCGTCTATTCGACAAGCCCCTATCCCCTGAAGTACCGCCATCAAGATTGTTACAATGCAGTCCAGCTAACTTCTCTCCCGGGGCTTCAAATATACGGGCGTTTTGGAAGGATAGCGGGATGACCAAAGGAAATTATATTGGGGAGTGTGGGCAGCTGGGAGAAAAAGGCCGCCTACGAGATATAAACAAGGTTTTGACGAATTAAAACCCGTCGTTTAGGGGAGCTTTTGCGTATACTAAATAACGAAAGTAACAAGTTAAGCCCCTTTATCTATGAGTACTCGTGACACGTTGAGCAAGCTGCGCCGCGCCCTGAGCCTGCGCGAAGAGTTGGCCGAGATGAATGAGCAAACGTCGCAATTCGTGTTCAAGGCGAATCTGGCCCAGCGCAACCGCGCGCGGCTGGCCGAGGTGCTACAGGCCGTGGTGGCGGACACCCGCGCGCCTGGGGCCGTAACTCAGTTCGGCAAAGGCGCGGATTGGCACGCGCAGGGCCTGGCCCTGATGCAGGAGCTGGTAGCCTGCCCGCTCGATGCCAACTTGCTTTCAGCCGAAGAAAAGGAGCGTGGTACGCGCTCGGCCGGCGGCCCTCAAACGCCCGCTTCCCTGCTGCGGCTGCTTGCGGCGACGGCGGATGCCATCGAGGCCAGGAGGATGTTACGAGTGCAAGCCTATCGGCAGCAAATGGCAGCTTAGAGAAGCGGCTAGAGGATTCTTAAAAACCCCGCACAGGGCTCATAAACTACCCAGTTTTGATGGGCTAACGGGCTTAGTACAATCAACAACATGGGTGGCAACATCAGCCCCGGCTATTGTTTGCTGGCGCAGGTATGCTTCCAGGGCGACTGGAGTAGGGAACAAGGCTGAAAACTCTTTACCAGGCGGAGGCTTTAGCCAGAGAACCAAATAGATGCCGGAGCTGGTTTTGGCCGCTTGCATGTAGGCGCGTAACTGCCCATTCATGGCATTTGTAACGTCCTGGTGCTGTGATTTCTTGATTTCCAGACATACACACCACTGCAAGTAGATAAACGTCATGTCTACAAAGCCTCCTGCAGCAGAAGATTCCCGTTGGATTTGTATGTTTTTAGCCTCACAACCCGGCACAAGTAAGCCTTCGATGTACTGTTGCACATCCTCTTCGCGTTTATCAATGGTACACTTTTCATTCTGCCAGAAGTTTTTGTAACCGTCTTTGTAGTGTATTCGGTGCGCCACAACGGATACAATCAGTTCCGATATGTACTGGCGCAGTTCAGCCGCGTTAGAAAAGTGAGGAGCATCATTGTTCAGGCGCAATTGCCACTTTTTTCGCTCATCCTTTAAGAAAGTCGTTAACTTCTGATAAAACGGCGGATCATAAAAATCCTTCCTTTGCTTATATGTGAGAAGTAGCTGGCTGAGATAAGAGACCTTTTGAGCTGTGGTTGATAGGTTATCCAGCGCCTGGGTGGTGATGATTTGATGTGTGATGTGCAGACCATCCCGAATCAATTCGACCAGTTTTCGGATAAGAGCATTTAACATTCCGCTTACGCGTAGTCTCACTTCGTGCTCGTGGCCACTACCTGGCGCATGTTGAATAAGCGTATCGGCAATACTGATATGCTCAATCAGTGTCTCCAGATTTTTACTTCTGATTAAACAGGCTTGTTGCTCGCTAGATAACTGCTCGATTTCATGCAAAAGCTGGGCAACCGTTGTCCTATTTGTACTCAGCTTTGGATCGCCATCAGAGTGAAAAACGGGGCGCTTAGCAAAAAGGTCGTTTTCCGCCAACGCGGCTGTCATTATTAGTAGTGTTCTGAGGTCGGCCAGAGTGCGTGCGGGAGGATTGTCGTGGTCGATGCTAGCAGATAATGAGGCAAAGTCGTTCATATTCAAGATGTCGGGCAAAATCAACTTAGAAAACGCAGGTGCTTACCATGGGCGACGGTGGCCAGTCTACAAGTGGGAATGAGCAAGGAGCGAATGAACCAGCAAAAGTGTGGGTTTACGGGTATCGAGGAAAGCGGGACTTAAAATGGCGGAGTTGGTGATGCTGTTTTTTGCAATTATATTTAGTTGCGATAAGGTCCTTCTCCTTAAATTTGTTCAATGCAGCTGTTCCTTACTGTCTATCTGCCTCGGCAGGTCCAGGACCTGGTCGTCGGTGATGCCGTCATCTGCGGCCGCGTACGGGCCGTGGGCCTCGTATACGAGAAGTTCAGCTGGGTAGCCGGTCCCAAAAAGCGGGGCAGCGTGTCGATTGTGCTCATTAATGGCACGGATCTGGGTGCGTTTAGTGCCGATGAAGCGGAGCTGCACCTCGAACCCTTGGGCTCGACCAGCCTGGACTACCGCTATGAGTGCGTCGGGCACTTGCACCACTGCCTGACGCAAGGCGTGTTTGCCGTTGCTTTTGCCGAGGCGGCCAGCCTCTACCATGCCTATCAGCACCTGAGCGCAGGCACAACCCGGGAACCAGCTGCACGACGGCTGCTAGAATCGGCCCCATGCTAAAACCACCGCGACACGACCCCCGCCAGGAGGCAAACGTGTACGTGCTGGAGTGCGCGCGCTGCGCCGAGCCCATGCTGCACGTTTTGCAGCTGGAGGCCGACTACCCGCTGTGCACGCTGTGGGCCCTGCGCTGTGGCGAGTGCTCCATGGACACGGGTTTCTTTGCCTGGGAAGACCTGGAGGGTCCCATCCGACTCGCCGGCGACGGCCGGGAGCCTGAGGAGGCACACACGCCGGAGCCGGCGTACGAGCTGCTCGACCAGGACGCAGTACCAGCATAAATAAGCCCCTATTCTAGTGAATAGGGGCTTATTCTGTTTACGCTTAGATGGTACCGCTACGGTAGAGGTGCTGCGGGTGCGAGCCCACCAGGTAGCGCCACAGACTGGCTTTGGCGAATGCCGGAGCGTTGTGATAGTAAATCACCGTGCTGGTTATGCGCAGGAAGACCAGGCCGGCAGGCCCGACGCGGCCTTGCAAAAACGAAAGCAGCGCCGGGATTTTGCCGGCTGCCATTAGCGCTGGGCTACAGGTCGCGTAGCAGATTGGGAAGCCCTGCTGGTGCAGGAGCGTGTAATAAAAAGTGTGCATATTTTTATGTTATTTTAAAATTGATAGGGGCAAATCCGGGTTTAGTTTGCAGCCGGCGCGACATTTATTTTTGAGTTGTTTGCCCGCCGGAGCTACTGAGCAGTAGGAATGTGGCGTAACTTAGTTTCTCCGTTCACCCGCCGTCCCTACCTATGGAGCCCACGCCCGAGCAGCAGGCAATCATCCGCTCTATTGGAGATACCAAAATCAACGCTGTTGCCGGCAGCGGCAAAACCACGACGGTGGTAGAATATGCCCGCGCCCAGCCCGCACGGGCCCGCATTTTATACCTGGCCTACAACACGACCGTCAAAACGGAAGCAATCGCCAAATTCCAGAAGGCAGGGCTGACCAACGTGAAGGTTTCGACGGCTCATGGCCTGGCCTGGGCTTACATCGTGAAGGGAACCAGCTACCAGGACCAGATCAGCAAGAAAGGCTATAAGGCCCACCAGCTGGTAAAGATTCTGAATCTGCCGGCAGGCTTCGGGGATGAGAAGCACAGTGCCCATATCCTGGCCATTCACGTTATTAAGTTCGCCAACTACTTCTGCAACAGTGCGACCGCTAAAGTCAGTGGGCTCAACTACCTGGATACGGTGTCCGAGGAGAAGGCCCGCGCTTTTGTCGGGGCGCACTACGCCGCCATCGAGTCGTACTGCCGGCAATTTCTGGCGTTGATGCACCGCGGCAAAATTGAGATTACGCACGACTTTTACCTAAAGCGGTTTCAGCTCCTGGCACCGGTGTTGCCCTACGATGTAATCCTCTTCGATGAGGGCCAGGACGCCTCCGGGGCCATGCTCGACGTCTTCTTTCGCCAGCAGCACGCCACCAAAGTGCTCGTGGGCGACACGCACCAGCAAATCTACAGCTGGCGGCACGCGGTCAACTCCCTGGAAAAGGCTGCCTACGCCACGCTGCAGCTCAGCACCAGCTTTCGATTCGGGAGCGGCATTGCCGAGCTAGCCACGCGCGTGCTGGGCTGGAAAACGACGCTCGGCCAGGGGCCGCAGCTCACCATCACCGGGGGCGCCCAGGCCCAGGGGCCGCCGCGCACGAAAGCCGTCATCGGTCGCTCCAACTTGTCGGTGCTGCTCAAGGCCATCGAATACGTGCAGGTTCACCAGCAGGACTTACGCCGGGTCTACTTCGAAGGCGGGCTGGGCTCCTATTCCTACGCTGAGGACAGCGGTAGCCTCGATGACGTGCTGGCGCTCTATAACGGCCGTAGTGCCCAGATTCGTGACCCGTTGATCCGGCAAATGGCCAACCTGGACGAGCTCAGCGAGTACGCGGAGAAGACCGAGGATGCGCCCCTGCAGCTAATGGTCAAAATCGTGATGGACTATGGCAACCAGGTGCAGGACCTGATCAAAGAGCTGCGCCGGCGCCACGTCGCCGACGGGGCGCGGGAGGAAGCGCAGCTGTTTTTCTCCACGGTGCACAAGTCCAAGGGCCTGGAGTATGACGAGGTGCAGCTGACGGCCGACTTTATTACCCAGCAGACCATCACGCAGCTCGACCAGAAGTTTACGGTCACCGCGCCCGAGGCCAGTGACATGCAGCGGGCGGTGGAGGAAATCAACCTGCTGTACGTGGCCGTCACCCGGGCCCGGCAGAAAGTATACCTGCCGGCCATGAGCCTGCCGGACGGTTTTCGCCCGCCGGCCGAAGTGGTGCTCTACCAAGGCACCACCGGTACACAGTTACTACCGCCGCCCGCCCCACAACCGCAACCGGTATCGACACCGCCACCGGCAAGGAAGGCTCCTCAGCCAGATCCGTGGGCCTCGCTTCAGCGCAAGCTCGACGGACAGGCGCCTTACTCCTGAGAACCATGACTGAGAACCATGACTGAGAAGCCCATCTTTACGTTTCCTGGCTACCAGCGCGCCTTTGATGCCTTTCTGGATAGCTACACGTTTGAAACCCTGCTGCTCGACAACCCTAGGAAAAAACAGCCGCGTAAGGCCAAGGCCGAACAGGTGTGTCGTTTTTGTGGTCGAAACGGTCTGGAAGTAAAATTCAAGAACCAGGCCCACCTTATTCCCCACTTACTTGGCAACCAGCACCTGGTTTCGGACTTTGAGTGCGATGGCTGCAACTTGAAATTCTCTGCTTTTGAGAATGATCTAGCCAACTTTTTGGGCCTGCTACGCACGGTGCAGGGCGTAAAGGGAAAGGGTAAAATACCGACCTTCAAATCACCTGACAAGGTTGTCGAAGCGCGCCATGAAGAGTTTCTGGGCATCAAGGACGGCATCAAGATTCAGCGCAGCAGCGTTGACAACGACGCTTTCAATATCCAAGATGAGCTGGGCCTCGGCGAGGTCACGGTTACCAAACACCCCTACACGCCCATCAAGGTTTACAAGGCCTTCCTCAAAATGGCCCTCTCGGTGCTCGATGAGCAGCACGTCAGCCGCTACCGGCACTTGTTCGCCCTACTCAACGACGAAGCGCCTGGCGCGTATTCTGGGACGGCCGGGTTGGTGCATCATGTACTGCCTGGGAGCATGGCGCTGGCGCGTATCCACTGCTTCATGTTTCGGAAAATAGATCCGCAGCAGCGGCAGATGACGCACCAGTTTTACTTGCGCTTTCAAAACAACGTCTTTATCCTTGCCCTACCCCTGCACCAGGCTGATATTGAGCTTGGGCTATTTACCGGATCGGAATTTGAACAGCAATTCTGTCCCCCGGTACTGTTTTCGGAGGTGCCGGAAGACAGCTCGCTAAGCTGCCGGACGGAATTGCGCGACATGAGCTCTATCGTAGCGGTGCGAGAACCCGAAACGGTGCAGTTTAGGATGCCTCCCGGGTCGATGGGTAAGACGGTGGCCATCGACTTGAAGACGGGCAAAGAGTCTCCGGCGGACTTCAACCCGAACGACATTATCGGCATTTTCCTGGCTCCCACTGGAAGCCAGCTTCAGTTCCCGGAACAGGACGGGCAGCCCAGCAGCTAAGCCGCTTCCCCGAACCGGCAGGGCCAAGAGCCCCTCAAAGGGGCCACGCAGAAACCGGCAAAAGCGGAATCGTGATCCCCGGTAAGCGAATAAATGGCCTGAATTACTTAGCTTCGCTAACCGGGCAATAACCTAGCGGATCACAATATGCAAATTTTGGGAGCAACGATAGCCGCCTTAACTGTACTTGCCATTGCCTTGCACTCGCTTGTGCTGCTTCTGAAATGGAAGAAGGGGCAGAAGGTAGGGTCTTCTGGTTGGTTGGATTTAGCTGTTGCAGCCATCTGGTGGCCGACTTTTTCGGATGATTTACCGGGTAGTTTCCTGATCGCACTCGGCTTTTGCTGGATAATGGCAGCCATCTTTATAGTACGGGAGCCCCGCAAGCAGCAGGAACAGCAGCCTTACTAAGGCTGCGGCAGGGACTTGGCGCGGGGAATGGTTTCGTAACGATTTGATAACATTCAGGTCTTACCCGAAGCCACGAAATGGGTCGTAGTACAGGGTAGATTTCCCAGTACCCCAATCCCCTTTTTTATGGAATCGCGTCCCCTTTTTCCACTCTCAGAGTCTCCTATTGAGGTTCTGCACACGCTTAGCCTGAAAGGACCCTCCTGGACTCCGTTCAGCGCAACAGTAAGCTACATTCGTATAATTGCTCCAGGCCAGGACCCAAAGGTTGATGACCTCATCGACACGCAGATCATCCACGCGCTGGAGCAGTACAACATCACCGTAGCAATTCGGTATCGTACCCCGCTGATCTACCGCAACCAGCTGGAATTGCTGGTAAAAGCCCTGGCAGGCACCGCGACCAAAAAGCTAGAGGTACAGTTCAATCCAGACTTGCCAAACGAATTGCTGCAGCGGATGGTGCAGACAGGCGAGCGGCCGGTTTTCAACGCCTATTTTTTCAATCTGCTGCTGGCCGTGTATCATCCGGCTGCGGGCAGTGAAGACTTCCAGGATATCCCGGCGTTCATTCTCTGCGAGATTCCCCACGGGGAGCTTGATGCCCTGGTCAAGACCATTAGGCCTGTAGCCGTGCCGGTTGCTGTCCGCGACCGAGAATAAAACTGCGGGGGCTCCCCACAGACAGAAGGAGGTTCCGCCCAACGCGGAGCCTCTTTTTTTTGGGCAGTTGGGGACAAAGGTGCGTGAGCGGCTCCGGGCCGCAGCCTGCCTGGCCATGACCAAAGCCAACAAGGCCGCCGCGGCCCCGCTGCGCGCCTGGAACCAGATCATGGCACTGGAGATGGATGACGTTCAAGCTGCCTAAGCACCATGGCCACCTCATCCGTATTCCGCGTCAACCAGGTTGCCTCGGAAATCGACGTGCACTTCAGCACCGATAAGAAAAACCTTGAAAAGCGCGGCCTGGAGCTCGGCGAATGGGAAGTCGATGCCTTGGGCTTCCCCAATGACCTGAGTGAGATGGACTACCCGGTATTGCTCTACCTGGAAGGAACGCACGAGCACGTCACCGGCTATTACTTGCCTGAGGAGGTCGAGCAGCAGGAAGGAAACCAACGCCGGGAGCAGGTGGAGGGCGGCACCATGCTGCGCCTACTTAACAGCCTGGCCCGGGCTGGCGTGCTCCTGCTGCGGCAGGATGCCAATCGGGATGCTGCGGGGACTGCTGTGGCGGGCTACAGCTGTGGCATCGAGCTTACACTCTACGCCGGCGAGGAAGCCGACAGCCGGGCCACCTTAGGCAGCGGGCTGGTTAAACTGCAGAAGGGGAAAGCCCGGGTGATACCCCGCGGCTTTCCCCTTCTGCTTTTAGAGTACGATCAGGGCGGCGCTCGCTTCCAGCTCGGCCCGGATGGAGGCCAGGCGCAATTCAGCTTCGAGCGAGGTGCCGAATTTGCGGCGTAGTTGCCAGGCCTCATACTCCTTCAGGGCCGGGCCAGGCAGGGTGCCCAGGCTGAGTGAGAGGGCGCGCACCCGGAGCGCAGATCGGCAAACGTCAGCGGCCGTAGGTGGCGGGTCATACCCAGCTGGTAGCGGGCGTGCTCTTTCCAATGCTCGTGTCAGCAGCTGCTCGTGGCTGCGCTCGACGTCCAGCAGGCGTAGCCGCTCGACTAATTCGGCGGCACGGGCCTGCGCCAGGGCGGGCCCGTGCCGCCGGTCCCAGCGCGACCAAGTGTAGCCGGCCAGCACTAGGGCCGCCAGGGCCACAACACTGCTCGACACGGCCAGTAGCTCCAGCCCGGAGCCGGAAAGCAGTAAGAGCGGGTCCCGCATGCCGGGCCGGATCAGCGTAGCCAAAAGGGAGGAAACGTGCAGCATAGCAGCAGCTGGCCACGCGTTACGAGATAGTGGCGCTGGGAGGCTCCGACAAGCACCCGATGCTGAAAAGCGCCGAGTGGTGGGGGCAAATTCGCGAGATGATGGGCGCCATTTGTGATGCGCAGGGTTTGCTCCGCTACCGGCTGCACGGCTTGCGCATACTGGACCCGGCCGTCTTTACCCAATTGCCTCTGGCCAGTGGCGACAGCACGAACGCGGCCCGCAACAACCCAGCTCAGCCGCTACGGCTCGTACGTACCCCCCACGGCCGCCCAGCGCGCCGACGTGATTGCCGCTCGTATCGAGGCCCATAACTCCGCGCCATGCTACCAGGCATGTGCCCAGCAACGGGACTTATTCGACGACAGCTGGCTGCGCGTAGTCTAGGGTAGTGGGGAGAACAAATAACTGGAAAGCAAAATATTTCAGGTACGGGTGCTGGTGGGCTGGCTATAAATAGTTAAACTCGCCAGCACCATTTTTTCCTCCTTTTATGCTAATCGCACTGAATTACGTCGGCAACCGGCAACTCACCGAATTTGTGACGGCCTGCACGCAGGCCCACACGCTTTTACAGAGCCCGGATTTCATCACCCTCATCGAGGGCAAGCAAACCCATTTTGACGACGCAGTACCGGTGGATTTAGCGGCTACCCAGGTGGCAGGCTATTTCCGGGACGAGACATTCACCTTGTCGGTTGATGACTACGAGGACGAGGACGGCCGCACCACGGTCGGCGGGCGCTTCGTTACCAGCTCACCCACTACGATCTGGCTTAACCGGCTGGCTATGCCCCGTCGCGAAGCCTGTGAGTTTGCCTCGGTACTCATTCATGAATCGGTGCACGCGATGAGCCGGCGCATCTCACGACGAACCAACGGCCAGGTGTCGTTTACCCATATTCCCGCTAATCGGCGCACGGGCAACTTACTAACGGCTCCGTACTGGATTCAGGAAGAAGCCGAAGTCGGCCTATGCGGGCAGCGGTTGGCCGAGGAAGAACGATTGACCATCGAGACGGTGGACGACGAGCCCCGGCAGGCGGAGAAGGGATAAGAACAGAATTGATTATACGCAGAAAGCGTCTTTAACTCAACTTAAAGGCGCTGTAAACACCAACCTATGCAAACTCGAAAATTGGTAATGCCATTGGTATTGCTCACCCTGCCGGTTATCACTTATGCACAGGCTGCTTACGAAACGGGAACAGCCGTTCGCATTCCTAGCAGCGCAGTTGTCATCAAGACAGTCAAAGTCAAGGGGTGCCCTGAAGTTTTCCCAGCAGGCTCTGTTGTAAAGTCCGAAATGACAAAGATCAGCGGCGACGTCACTCATACGGTCACTAGCGAAGTAAAACTTATAGAAGAAAAAGCTTTTCCTGTTGATAAAACCATCAAACTGGAATTGACTGGGATGGAAGGCAAGGCAAGCCTAAGCGCCGACGAAAAAGACAAATCCACGTTAGTGATAAATTATTGGCTGAACCCGAAAATAACAATACCAGCGGGAAAGCACATCAAAATTGTTGATCGGACGTTGCGGTGCGATAAAAAATATGACGAAACCACCCAATTATTAACACTCAAAAGAGATACAGCTTTCCGTTTCGAAAGATTCTATGATTACTTGGATTCGAACGAATGCGCAAAAGCTACTAGGAAGTTAGAGGAGGCTAAAAAGGCATCAGCTAAAGCAGACAGATCATCTTATATGGCTAGGCAAAACAGGGAGAATAAAGCCAATGTAACTGAAGCCGCGACTGAAGCCGCTCAAAATATAACTGAAGCAAATGAACAGGCCAAGGAAGCGTGTGAAAGCATTACCACTCAATCATGGTTCGCTCACTCCTCCAAAATCATTATAGTCTTCAAAGACAGTCTCGTTGACAAGAAAATATTTGTTACACCCAGCAAGACTATAGATTATTACCTCGTTAGAACAGTTGACGAGGATGCTATTTACAGCTTGAAGCTTGACAATAGGGAGTTTGTGTCGCTGTACAAGACAAGTTGGGAGTTTGGCCCCGTGACCATACCCTTTAAAAAGCGGTACGGATATGAAAAGCCTGGTGAAAACGGTGCGGCGGCAATTAAAGTCAAGGACGATTTTGCTGCTGATCTCAACGTTGGAGTGTTTGGTGGTTACCGATTTGGAAGACGCCGGGTACGCTACGAAGCCCCCGTTATGAAGGAGTTAGCAAACTTGGGTTTGACTGTTGGACCCTTTGTAAATTTATCCACCGCCACATTAGATGCGGCATCCACCACTGCTGGTGATACCCCGTATGGCAAAGACGAAAAGGCTACCATTGGAGTACTGTCACCTGGCATTGGGGCCATGCTAGATATTTATAACTTTAGAGTGGGTGCCTTTTGGGGTAAGGATTTTGGATTTGGCGGAGAAGCCAAAAATTGGAATTTCAACAATAAGTGGTGGGTAGGCTTAGGGGTAGGATACGGCATTACCCCTGGATTTTGGAAGAAGTAAGTATCTTTTGCCAATCCAGGCCGTTACGGTATCTCAGGCTCGCAGGGATGCCAGCAACTCCCTGAGCACCGGCTGCTGGGTGGTGACACCGCTGATTTTTCCCTGCAACAGGCGGTCAACGCTGGCGACTTGGAATTGTTCGAGTTGGGGAGGGGCTCGAAATACATACAAACAGGTCAGTAAGGCAGGCCTACGGAGGTAACAAAATGGCCCTACTTTGGTCTACACAAACGCCACTGATTAACAGGGGCAGGCAAAGTGCACTAAAGTGCATCGACCCGTACGTCTGATGATCGGTCGTTTAACTTTTGTACCAAACTTTTAACCAAGGCCATTACTGCAAAACGTTTCGCAATGGCCAGCCCGTAACCAACGTGCGCGGGGCAATAGCGGCACCCGAGCAGCTGCTGTTACTGACCAAGTCAGGGCAGGCCCGGGCCGGTGAGCTGGACGAGCGGGTAACGCGCTTCCAGGTCCGGCGGCCCTCGATAACCAAGGCATACGCCACGGAAAAGGAAAGCTCGTTTATCGACCGGCTCATTCAGCAAGCTACGTTGCCCGACGACTGGCTGCTGGACCCGTTCGCCGGCAGCGGCGTCGTCGGGGAGCGGTGCCTGAGGCTGCAACGCTTCGCGGTGCTGGTCGAGCGTGCCCAGCAGACGGTCCGCGACTTTATCCTGCCGCGCTTGGCCGCGGCCGTCGCGCCGTTGTATGCGCAGCCCGGGCACCAGCTGGCCATGTTTTAGCGGCCTCGCTCAGAACCCAAAAAAGAGGGGCAGTTGGGGAGAAAATGGACATTCGTTCATTTTCTCCCTTTTATTTTGTTTTTATATATAAACATTATCAGCAGTATTTGCGTATACTTGTATACAACGCGGTTCTAAATTCTTCACTTTCCCCCCTCCCCATCATGAACACTCCCCTGCTGCCCGCCCCCGTTACCGAAGCCGCCGCCGACCAACTCAACCCCGGCGACCTGGAGCAAATTAATTTCGTCCCCGGCATGGCCGGTCCCGACGAAGTGCTGTTCTGGAGCCCCTCGCTGAAAGCCTGCTTTAAGGCGCTGCTGGGCCAGGACCCGGATGGCCGGGATAGCAGCCTGCAAGGCCCACTCGATGCGCTGGCCGTGGCGAAGGTATGGAACGAATACCAGGTCGGCTATTTCCTGTCGGAGGCCTATTACGGCCCGACCAGCATGTTTCAGAATCCCTACGTGCTGCTGCAATCCGAAAAGCACGAGCTGGCCGCTTTGTTCGAGCAACATACCGGCAGCACCATTGCCCAGGGCCAGCCCTTCCCGTACGAAGAAGCCGCCTAGTCGGCAAAGGTCAACCCAGGAAAAGGAGCCGGAAACGGTTCCTTTTTTTTGTGAATTAACCGCACTTATTTACAAACATTATACGAATATAATGCGTATATATAATAACAAACAGTGCTCCTTTAGCCTTTCCTCATCATGAACAAAGAACTTCTCGCCGCCGCCGTTTTTGTGCTTTCGCTCAGCGTACTGGGCCTTATTGGCGGCCTTAGCTGCCACGACGGGGGCGCCGTAGCTGCCGGCCTGTTGTTTGTCCTCATCGGCGCATTGCTGCTGCTGGCCAGCAAGGATTTCGGGCCTTTGACGCGGGAAGAGCAGCTGGCCTTGCAACAGCACAATAGCCGGGAGGCCGGCCGCATCCAGCGCTACGGCGCGCAGTACGAGCGGCAGCGCCAGGCCGGGATACTCAGCTCAGCCAGACCGTAGCCATTTTCATCCCAACCGCCCCAACCATGCACCAGACGACCCTAACCCTGCAAGCCGCCCAGCAGCTTGTTCAGCAGCAGCGCCACAGCCAGCAGCAGCAGCAAGCCCGGTATCAGGCCTTCCTCGAATTCAAGACCTCTTACCATGAGTTGATGGATGCAGCCGACTGGCAGCATTACGTAGCGGCCACGGGCTTGCAACTGGCCACGTTGGCCAGGTTCAGCCGCCGGCACGCCGAGGCCCCGCTTCGCCTGTTCGCCCGCGCCGCCGGCGACGTGTACTTTGAGCCGCTCGACGTGCGTACCGGTCGGTGGACCGATACCGCCTACCAGGCTACGAAGGCAACCCCGCAACTGCTGGCCTATAGGAAGCAAGCCAACCCGGGGTGGTCGTTCAAGGCCGCCCGCTCGCTCACCGAAGCCAACCAGGCGGAGTAATCCGCTTCCCTAAGGTCCACGTTTCAATAACTCTCTATGAAAACCAACGAAGTAACCCGACACCTTCGCTTTTTCGCCCTGTTTGCACTTCTGTTAACAGCCTTCGTGTTGTTCGTGGTGAGCCGGGTGGCCTTCATGCTGGAGCCTCCGTTACCGGCCACTGACACCTATGAGCAGGTAAGCCGGGCCCGGAACCTGGCGGCGCTGCAATTCATTTGGGGCCTGGTTGTAGTTTACAGCCTCATCATGCAGGTATACGTGGTCAGAGCGTCGGAGGCAGTGTATAAGATCGGCGCCCTGCTGCTGCTTTTCGCGCTGGCGCAGGCCTTCTCCTCCTATGCGGGCTCCATTGCGGCCTTCCTTCGCTACTCACTTGGCGGCTACTCAGTTGGCAGCCTCATCACCGGCGTTTTAGTGCTGGTGCTTCTGACGGCCGCCAGCTGGGTGGACTTAACCACAAGCGCGGAGCGGAAGCAGAAATTCTGGAAATCGTTCTGGGAGTAGGGGCCGTTGGGAGGAAAGGTTTGGAAGCATGAGAAAGCGGGGCAAGGGCCTTGCTTTCTGCGTTTTAGAGGTAGTTGGGAGCGGATAGATATCGTATAAAGTGTACAACGCAGTCGCAGTATCCATCCCCTTTTCCCCCTCCCCTACCCATGAGCCTGCCATCCACTTTTGCCGCGCTTACGCCCGAGCGCCCCTCGGTCATGATCAAAGCAACCTTTCAAGCCTACTCGCACCAGGAAGACGTCGAGCTGGAGATGCCGGCCAATTTCTGGGAACTGCCCGAAATCGACCAGGATGAGTTGATGGACGACGAGTACGATAACTGGATGGACGGCGGCCGCCGGTCGTGGGAGCAGCATACCGATGCGCCCGAGGAGCCCCAGGCCGGGGCCATCGTAGCGTAAGGCACAGAGTCGCCGGGGGTAAGCCGCCATTCTGGCAGAGAAAGGTTTGTAGATCCCCGGTGGCTTTCGCTTTGTAGAAGCGTCGGCTCACTTAACCAACAGTATATGATTGAGAACCTTCAGGTTCAACCCATGAACCTTTACGCCGACTGGATAGCCCTTGCCCGCGGGCAGATGGCTGCTACCGGCTACGATGTGAGTACCCTGACCACCGATGATGCCGTAGCCAGGGCCTACACAAATGTGCTGCAGCACCTGAGCATACCCGTGGTGCCCCGCCAGGTGCACAAGGCTGCCGGTTTCGTTTGTCCGCCGGCGCATGAAGCCGGGCTGGCCCTTTTCGAGGAAAAGGTACGGGCTGGCCAACCCTTGCGGCCCCACATGAGCCGGGCCACCCGGAATGTTGATAATCGGGATGGGCTGCTCTATGCCTGGGGGATTCATCATTTTCACTTGGGTACGGTGCAGCAGCCCGACGGCTTTATGCAGCGCACCGGGCCGCTGCTCTATGCCATGGTCCGGGACGAGGCCCTGTACATGATCAGCATCGTCGAGCACGGGGCCTGGACCCAGCAGCAGATATTGCGCAACGTGTACGCCAACTGGCCAGCCTTACTGGAGCCCGCCCGAATGAACGGCGTGGTCGGCGTGGAGCAGGACTTTACGGACGAGGAAGTAGCCCAACTACGCGCAGCTAATATTCAGATTGCGCTTTGTGTGGCCCCAGGGGTGTTCCTTGCCCCGCCCGGCGGGGGCATGACGGCTTCCGGCCATAGCCTTACCGTCATCCGGGCAGCCGATCAAATCCAGGAAGGCTTTGAAGCGCTGGAGGACAGTATCCGGCACCTGAGCTTGCCCAGTATTCAGCAGGCCGCTGCAGAAGGTTTTTTTGGCAATCTAAACCTGGAGTTCGTGTTTACCGACCACGCGGACGGCGGCTATGCTCTTTTGGAGAAATCCAATAGCTACTTCCTTAAGCTGGAGGGTGGCGTACCGAAAATCCCCCCCCTGCGGTAGGGCCACGGCGCCGCACAGGGAGAGCAGGGCTTCGGCCCTACTTTTTTTGTGGGCCAGGAGGCTGATTGCGAATAAATAGGTTAAGAAATGCCGCATAAATTTGTATTTATATATCAACAAATTTTAACTAATAAGAGTATAAGTAATAACAAGTCGGATGATTTGTTCTTTTACGGACACAGTATGAGCACGACCGCCCCCACTCCCCCCACCGGCATCGACTATGACCAGCTTGAAGCCGCCTACGTGGAAACCCTGACGCCCGCCGAGCGCGTTGAGTACCAGCAGCATCAGAATCGCGGCCGCGCCGATAGTGTTGCCCGCCGCTTCCAGGAGCTGGCCCAGGAGCGCCGGGCGGCCATGGCGGAGGAAGTGCCGGCGACGGGTTCCGAAGGGGTGCTGCACAACAGCCTGTACCGGGCGCTGAGCCAGGCGCGGGACCACTCGATGCTGGGCAGCCCGATGCTGCTGAACTCGGAGCTCTCTCGCCCCGGCTTCACGGCCACGCTGGCGCTGGCCAGCTTCTACCACAGTGCGCGCGCGGTGGCCGAGATGGAGCAGCGCTGCCACGGCGCTACTGACCGGTACGCGGAAATGCTAAAGCTGGTCAATCTGCTGGCGCCGCTGGTGGCCGCCTTCGATCCGGACCAGGAGCGCGAGGATTACCAGCGCGAGCAGACCCGGCGGTACCGTGAAGCCCACGAGCCCGAAGCGCAGTAGCCGCGTGCCCTTTTCCCTTCCTTTACCCATTCGTGCCATGGATGCTACTTCCGACCTGCTCAATTCGGCCCGCTGCGGCTATCAGCTCACCGTACGGGTTGCCGGGCCCGACACGACTCCGGATGGCGTCGACCGCGAGCTGCACGCCGAGAACTTACCCGGATACGAGTCCTATCTTTGCCCGGTCACCGGGCGCGCCCTGGGCCACGTTAGCTATGCCGAGCCCCTGAGCCCGGCCATTATCCATCACTATGACCTTATCCCCCTTACCGAGCTGGCCGCCCTTAACGGGCTGCAGTTCACCGAAGCTTTCCTGGGCTACACGTTCACGCACCAGGTGAGCGTAACCGTGCAGGGAATGGTGAAGGTGGCCAGCGAGTGCGACGGGCTGCCGGAAACCAATTTGTATGCGTACGCGGACTTTTTGAAGCGGCAGCAGGAGGATAAGTGGCAGGAGCTGGTGCCTTTTTGCAACAATTCATGAACTTGTCGTTAGAACCTGGCGTCGTGTAATTAGATATAACGCAATTAAAGTTAATTGCGTATTACTTGCGTCAAATATTGCCCTATTCAGTATATGGCCATTCAGCTGCCGACCATTGCAGGTATTCGCCAGGAATTCACCACGCCACTCTACCACGGCCACGGCCGGCGCGTGACGTATTTCCCCGCCCCGGGAAACCGGGAGGTGATGCTGGGTACCGTTGCCCGCTTGTTCGACTGCTTCTATGTAACGGGCCCGGACTTCGCTCATTCAGAAGAGGCCGCGCGCCAAGTGCTGCGCACGGGCCACGCCGATCAACAGGCCATTGACCAACTCAATGCCGGCCTGCCCCAGGTCGCCCGCATGCACCAGGCCAGTTCCCAGGAGCAGGCCATCGAACTCCTCTGCAAGCTGGTGTGTGCCCGCTATGGCCGCCTGCCCGCCCGCGAAGCCGGCCTGGTGCCGCTGACCTTTCCCCTGCTTGAAATAGCTCAGTAACGGCTCCGGCCGGCTCATTCTTTCCTCTACGCAGATGGTTGAAACAAGCATGGCCGTCACCTCGACACCTACACCGTGGCCGACTACGCTCCGGTGGACGTGGTGGTTGGACCCGTGCTGCTGGTACGTGATACGCTGTTACGTTCGGAGTACGATGAGTAGCCCCGATACCCAGGTAAAAAGAAGAGGGGACCCGCCAGGGTCCCCTCTTCTTTTTGCGGGCTAGTAGCCGGCCGCCTGCAGGCGGCGCGGCAGCGGATCGGCAAACAGGAACTCTTCGTCCCCCAGCATGCCGAGAAGCGTATGCGTCTTCTCATAGCGGTTTACGCTGGTACTGTTGAGCAGCGGGTTGCGCTTGGCGGCATATTTTGACTTATCAATATGGCGTTCCGAGGAGACATAATATTTGCTTAGCACTAGGCTGTTCCGGGCAATCGCATTCGAAACCGCCGAGCGGCCAACGCCGATAGATTTGGCGCAGGACTCGGCCGTTGTGTGTGCGGATACGAATTCAAAGCCGACAGTGAATAGATAAATCATGCGCTTTTGAGCTTGAGTGGTTGATTTTGAGAGCCTTTTTGCTGCAAAAATTAATTGCAAGACGATAAATTTAATTGCAAAGTTAGGCTAAAAGGTGAGCCCTCAAGGGCCACCCCGCCTATTCCTAATGTCACAAATGAGGGCGTTCTGGTCGGGATTATGCCAGCTTATGCAGAGGCTAACGAATTGGATCCAGGAAGGATATATGAACGTTGGCAAGCAGACGCAGTTTTAAGTCCAGCCAAATCTGGCCTTTTGTAGTGTCACTTTTACAAGAGGGGTTTCCTTTTTCTAGGCCGGTTACGAGGTAAGATTTGCAGCGTGTTATTCCGCACACACATTGGGCCAGCTCGCTGGTCAGTAATCATCCAGATATGCCGATTTCTGCCGCTCTGCACTATCCATCGTCCGCTGGGCGCTTGTTATCTACTACGTCCGCGGCCCGCCAGCCCTTGGCTACCCCATCATCTGCCGGGGTTGGTTCCCGGCCAATAATGAAGATCCTGCCGCAGCGTAAGGCGTTCGCCCTGATTGTGCTGGCAGAAGTGAATACCCGTCGGGGAGCAGCTGTATCGATCAACGTGCGGGCCCAGGATGCGACTGAAGAGGAGCTGGGGCCCAGGATTCTGATTGAGCACGAGCCGCGCAAACACCGCGACAAACGCCTGACGCCGGCCCTGGATCAGGATATCGTCGCGATGCTGCTGGAGAAGGTGCACGAGACGATGCCCCGGGCCAAAATGGAATGGGACGATGATGCCACCGGCTGGTTTATCTTTGTACCCCGGGAGCGAAAAACCCCTGTCACAAATAAGCCCTGATTGGGTAGCCAGTAGTATGGCCGGCCCGCCGGCAAGGGAAGCGGGAGGCGTTGCCCACCGTTCTCACGCAGCAGGCAACAGTCCCTGATTCTCACATCGGCCGGAAAAGCGCTGAACCGGCGGAGGCGTAAAGATATTAGTGGCCAGTAACAACGTGCGTATGACTATCTACGAGAACGAAGCAGGCCTTTTGTCGCACGATACTGCGCAGGGGTTCTTGCGCATCGACTGGCTCAGCGGCCCGCGCGAGGATGAGCACATCAAGGAAGTCTTTGAACAAACCCTGGTGCACTGCCAGCTGCTGCAGTGCAATAAGCTGCTGGTCAACCAGGGCAGCATGAGTTCGGCCAGCATGACGGTCGAGAACTGGTTTTTGTACGAATGGCTGCCGCGGGCCGTGCAAACCTTCGCCCAGGGCTACTGCGCCATCGTGGCCGGCCGCTTTCTCTTCACCCACCTGGACAGCATTGCCCTGCTGCGTGAGGTCGAGTACCTCTCGGCCGACCACCAGCAGCTAGCCCGCTACCCGATCCGCATGTTGGAGAGTGAGCCCATGGCCACCCATTGGCTCAAGCAGTGCAGTGAGCAGCCGCTGGAGGAACTACGGCATTACTTTCAGTAGTCCGCTTAGGGGCCGCTAACACAGCAAAGCCCACTTCCCGCTGCGCGGAAGTGGGCTTTTTCATGCCTACACCATTTCTCAGAATTCAGGAAGAAGGACCAGCCAGAAGCCGACCTTTCTGCACACCTATTGCAACTGGAGCCGGCTCTTTCGGTCCCTAAGTGGCCTTCTTATAGCAGCGAGGGGGTAAAATTACCCTAAGCTCCAAAGCGCTCACCAACCACTTCTGCCGCTCGTGGCCTGTCCTGTCGTGTTATGTTGTTGCCATGAAGTCGCTCGTCCTCCTGCTTGCCTTATGCGTTGCTCAAAGGAGCTATGCTCAAGTCACAACCTTGACCGGATCGGTTAAGGACACGGAATCTTCGAACGGGTTTTCAGCAGCCACGCTTCTCTTCAAACAGGGAGAAGCAACTATCACGGGCGCGTCTACTGATAGCGACGGCCACTTTCGCGTGGTTTCTATTACCCCCGGTACCTACGACATCGAGATTCAGGCCATATGAGTCTCGTCTCACCACATCTCGAAATAGAGTATCCAACTCTACTTATCTATACGCACAAGTTGAGGACTTGCGGATATGCAGTTATCCAGCATTACTTTCGAGGTTCGACTCCTTACACGACCACACTGCAACAGAAAAACACCCTGTAAACCAAATGTTTACAGGGTGTTTTCGTTTACAGGTAAAACATAGGTAAAACAACTGGAGCTTTCAGCACCTGTAGACTACTGTTTGCCCCGCTTAGTGACTCTATGCTGACTTGGTCGATGAGGGGGGAAAGCGGTACCCAAACAATTTTCTCAAGAACTGTTCGGTCCACAGGGCAATCTGTTTGCGCATGTCTGTGAGTGAACCTATCAGTGTAAGCACAGTCACGGCGGTTAGTATGTTCTTCACGACTGGATTCTCGGTGTAATAGACGTTGAGTACCACCAGTAACAGCACTATGCCCGCTAAGAGTAACCAAGCTACCACCCCGCTTAAGCGCTTCACTCGAGCTAAAAAACGCTCAGCAAATTGCTCGGCGACGAATTGTTGCTCCGGGTTAAGCAGTCCCTTCGCCTCGAAGGCCGACCGAATGGCTCGCATGGAGATGATAGTCAAGAACTCCGAATCGAACCACGGGAATGGATGCCGCCAGAGGTAGGACACCATCTTGTTTAACCGTTCGGCATCGGCCTGCCCCTGGCCGGTGATCAGTTGAAACACCACCGAAATCTGGTTGTAATCCTCCCGAGCGTTGTAATTGCCTGTGAGGATGTTCTCAAACGTCTTGTTTATAAGTCTCTTCTCTGCCTCATCACTGGGCCGCAAGCGAATTACCTCCCGTAGCCAGCCATCATCAAGTTGGAACCTCCGTACTGTGCATACCAGGGCAAAAACGAGGAAATCGTTGTGTATCCAGTCAGTGTCTGGTCGTAGACGACGAGTACTCATCTTTTGGTAGACCTCAATCGCCGTTTTGCTGTCATTGTCGCGCACGCTGGTCAGCAAATGCTGCACAGCACCCTCGCTATCGGCAGGATCTAGGGCACCCAAAGGCGACATCGGCTGCCCTTCTAGGAAGTCGATGAAGAAGCAAACGAACGGGGTGGCTCGCAGGGGTTTCCAATACTCCGACTTAGCTTCTAGAGAAACCATTTCTTTTCGCGCAGTTGGGAGTTAGCAATCCCAGCGTTCCACCCCGGAATGCCGCGAAGGTCGCTAAGTTGACGCGTCAGCAGGTTCGCATACAAGAGTGTAGCGGGAGTGTAAATGGGTTCGAAGTTGCGAAAAGACAAGCGGCTGAACTTGAACACTTGTTGCACGACATATTGGATATCAAGAAAGGTCGACTTTTCGTGGATACTGACCAGCACGGGCGTAGGCAAACCGTGCCGGGTATTCCGAATCTCCTTGTTACCGACAAGTTGAACTAAGCATTGGCGTGATCCTAGCGGCCACGCAAAGCCCCGGTTCGGTACAAACGCACCTTTTCCATTGGGCCGAGAGTCATCGTGCAAAATGTAAGGATGGCGCTCAGCCAGCGTTACGAAAGCGAATTTTATGTCGTATTGCGGATACTCGTTTACCAACTGCGCTACTACCTCGGCCTCCAGGTTCTTGATAGGCTTGAAGATGTGGAAGATTAGTCGGATGCGGTCTTGTGCGCTCCAACTGTACTCGCTGGCAAGTCGGTCGAGTGTATCCTTTAGGTTGTTAAGCAGGGTAGTAAAGTACTCGTCGAAGGGCACATGTCGGGTCCGACTATTTGTAAGGTACTTTCCATCCGCAGCAAAAAAGGTACTGATACCGACGAAGCGGGTTTGTGAAGCGCCGGCATACCTACTGTCGCGAAGTATAGTGTGGCCGACCCCAATTACCAATTCCCTGTCCACGCTCTGTTCCACCGGAATAGTCCATGGAGTACCCCCCAACTTAGCGTAAAGCTGTAGAGCGATACCGTCGATTGTAAAATTCGGGTTAGCCGCCGTGTCTGGCTTAATAAACTGCACAACAGTACCCTGCATATACAGGAACGATTTGACCCGGAAGTACGGATTGTCGACGGGGGGTAGATTACGGAAGTCCGCCGATGTTTCCAGAATAGCGAGGTCGAAGGTCGAATCTAGCCTTTGAATGCCTCGATCGATAGCCGCGAGGTACGATTCAGGCGAGTAGTCACCTATTTCCTCGATGATGTAGGACATGGAGGTTAAGCGGTACTTGTTCACCATACCACTACTGAAGTAGCTGTGTTGCGGAATACCGTCGCGCAGTTGTGCTAAGAACGTGCTGAAGACGCTCGCATTTTGGCGGTGGAAGACTACCAGTACCTTAGGCGAATTGAGCGCGAAGCCTACTGAGCGGCTGTATGGCCCGTAATCGTTCAGACCTTTCGATGGGAGGAAGCTCTGTCGGGTCTTGCTGATATCGAAAATGAGGCTCGGCTCACTCAAACAGAAGCCAGTGGGTGTAGTTACCGTGTTTCGGTCACTGATGCGAAATCCGAAGGCGTCCTGATTACGATACTCCAGTTGTCGAAGCCACCTGCTTAACGACTCGATCTGATTCATCACGACGTTGGGCTTAAGTTGACCCACTTCAAGCTCCTTTATTGCGCGCATCATAATGTCAGCACGAGGGGCTCCTACATGCCACGCCAGAAAGGCCGTGATGTTGACGCGGGAGTTGTGTAGATGTATGTCGCGCAAGGAGAAGTCTGCAAGTCCTTCATTGGTGACTACAGTCGCTACATCGCCGTTAATCCGCTGTACCGGGCCGAGCAGAGATACCTCCGGTGCGACAACTCCGTCTGAATACCCGGGGGACTGCATGCCAATTACTTCGCGCCCGACCAAGTCGAAGCCAGCTTCAGCTAAATCCTGACAGGTTCGGCTCAGGCGCCATTTGTAGCGGTGGTTGACGAGCATCCCGAATGTCAAATCGCCCCCATTGCTTTCATTCTGCCGGAACTGCACCTCAGTAATACGCTTGAAAGTCAACACGTCGCGCAACGGCTCGGGCAAAACTTCGGCGGCCAAGTCCAAGTCGCGGCGACGGGCAGCGAAGCGAAAAGGGTAGAATTCAGGCTGTAGCCCTGGTTGATCCCGCTTCACCGCCCTGAAAAACAAGTGTTTAATCAGCGAGCTAACCACCTGCGGCTCTTGCTTAATGGAGAGCCGGGCTGTTACACCAAGCGTTTCTGCACCTTCCTCGCCTGGCGATATGTAGATGTACTCGCCACGCCGGAAAAATGAGTGTGTCCTGTTATGTCCCTGTCGTAGACGTTCAAGCAACCCATCTTGGTACGGGATGCGCTGCACATCGAACTCCGTGAAGTCGAACTCAATTGGGTAGAAGTTGGATTTCATAGACTATTGTGCTGAAGACTGTTACACTACTAGCGGCTTCATGAGAGCGGTACCGTGGGCGCAGAGCCACTGGCGAGCTCGCTCCGTCTCGGGGCAGAGGCTCTGCACGGTGAGCCAGAAACGGGCTGAGTGGTCGGGCACGACCAAATGCACGGCCTCGTGTATCACTAAGTAGCGTAGCACGAAATCGGGAGCCTGGATAAGCCGCCAGTTGAATGACAAGTTACCCTTAGATGAGCAGCTACCCCAGCGGGTACGCTGACCACGAATGGCCACACTAGTCGCTTCCCGACGTACGAGTATCAGCGCAGCCGCCAGACACCGCTCGATTGTATAGCGAGCCTGGCGTCGAAACCAACCCTCAAGCGTAGAAGCTGCTGATACCTGCGAATGCGGGCCACGCACCACGACAAACCCAGTTTCGACAGTGTATTGCACCCGGTTCGGGCCTTGCCAACCAAGGCGGCTTTCTACCCGAACTGGAGTAGAGCAGCCTTGGTACAGTACACTGCCTGGAGAGCTGATGACCGGGTGGTAGACGGCGGCCAGCCGTCGCACTCTCTCCAGCTCATCCAGCACCCATCCTCTATTAGCGTGCAGAAGGGCCGTCACCTCGTCGGTAGTGCGGCCAACGGGCTGTACCACCTCCACTCCTGCCGGACCTACTCGGATTCTCAGACGCTTGGCTGTGCGGGAAGGACGCATTTGGTACTCCACCCATTGCCCATTGAGTTGAACACGGTGTTGAGACGTGACTTTGCGATGAGGGTGAGCGATAAGACTAATAGACATCAGCTAGTGCGAGTTCGGCTACAGCGGGCGCGAGAAATGCTGGGTTAGGGTCATTCATGTCGAAGCCCAACGCAGCGTAAGATGGCTCCCATGACTCTACCAGCAGAGTGTCACTCACTTGTTTGCGACCATCTTTCGAGTGGCTCCACCCGGCGTACAGTAGACCTTGCCGACGCAAACTGTCCACCACTTGGCGAGAGACTCCAGCAATTTCGGCTTCGGGAACTGCGGCGGGCGTGCCAGCACCAAGGAGCTTAGACCTTAATACTACGAAAAGCTGATATTCGCCGGGACGAAGCAGATTCAGCCGCTCCGGTTCGGCTTTAGTAGCAGCCGCCTGGTTGGCCAAGTTCTCCAATGCGCGCAAGCGGTCGGCCGTAGTCTCGTCCTGCCGGTCGCGACGCTGCTTGAGCTGTTGCAACCTGTCGCCGAGCTGGCGGTAGGTGAAGCCATCACCATCTTCGGCCAACTCCCGCGTCAGCATGGCTTCGAGAGCGGCAGCCTTATCGGCGGCGGTCGGCAGATTATCGAGACGCCGGAGGTAATCGGGCCCGATTTCGTAAATGGGCAGTTGCTCTACTTCGGTTTTGAACGTCAGGTTCTCTTCGATAAGTGCACGGGTTTTAGCCGACAGCTCGCCGTAAGTGGCCCGGGAGCCACGCTGCCGCCGCCGATAAGCTATGTAGATACCACACAACCACTGGTAATCGTAACGGTGAGGGTAGAGGACTGGGTCAGGCGAAATAGCTTCCCAGAGACGCTCCAAGTTCTTAAAGCTGTGTTCAAAGCGCAGGGCCACGTCAGGGTCTGACAAGCGTGCCAGCGCGGCCAGTAACGATGAGCGTGAGTCCTGACGCGCAATGTCGGGGAACAGGTCGGTACAGCGCATTACCTCGCCTGGCACCGATTGGCGCAGCTTATCCCAATCGATGATGGCTTCCTCGCGAATGCTTTCGTCGAAATTAAGCGCCCGCTCCAGGTTATCGAACACGCCGAAGTAGTCCACAACCACGCCGGTGCGCTTATCCATGGACGCTAGCGGCCGGTTGGTGCGCGCAATGGCTTGCAGCAGGTTGTGGTCACGTAGGGGCTTATCTAGATACATCACCTGCTCTACGGGCGCGTCGAAGCCTGTGAGCAATCGGTCGCAGACTATGAGGATTTTGAGTGGAGCACGCCACTTGCTACGGTCTTCGCCATACGCGTCGCGGTTGGCTGTTTCCCATTCACTGGGCGTGAGTTTAAACCAGTCAATTAGCCCCTCCTGCTTGCGCTTGTCGTACTCGTAAGGCACGATTTCTATGTCCGAGTTCTGGGCGTCTGAGATAATGACATCTGACCACTCTGCCGGGTGGCCGAGGGCCTGCAGCTTGGCATCAAGTGCCTTCTTATACACGGCGCACGCAAGGCGGTCTACGGCTACAAGTTGCGCCTTGAAGCCGTTAGGGTCGGGGTACGCCAGGAAGTGCGTCAGTAGTTTGTCGAGCACAATGTTTACCCGTTTCGGATGACGGGCTAGCTCTTTCCACTGTGCCCGCTGCCGTTGCACCATGTCTTTGGCTTCCTCGTCCTCCAGCTCCATCTCTAGGCACATTTCCTCATAGCCAACGTTTAGCTGCACGTCGTTCACTTCGAACCCCACCTTGTCGCGCTGATAGTGCACTTCGAGAGTGGCCCCGTCAAGAATAGCCCGCTTGATGCCGTAAAAGCTCAGGTAACGCTCCTGATCGCCGTCGATAACTGGCCCGAAGTCGCGGTGAGTATTGACAGCTGTACGGTCAATGGGCGTACCCGTGAGGCCGAAACGGAAAGCATTGGGCAGCTTCACACGCATGGTCATGGCGTAGCTCTCGGTGCCTACACCTTTCTGGCTGCGGTGGGCCTCATCAATCAAGCAAATGATGTTGTCGCGCTCAATGGCCGACAAATCGTGCATCTGCTGAAACGACTGTACAGTGGTCACGAGCGTGCCCCGCCAGCCATTGCGCAGCTTGTCTTTCAAATCCTGCACCCCCAAAGCCTTCTTCACGCCAGGGAAATCGCTGGCTTCGAAATCTTCGGCCAGCTGCGTTTTCAGGTCACGCCGGTCCACCACGATGAGGACTGTGGGATTGTTGAGCGCTGGGTGCTGCCGCAGCTTGTAAGCCGTGTACACCATCGTCAGGCTTTTGCCCGAGCCCTGCGTGTGCCAGATGAGTCCGGTGCGGTCCTGGGGCCGGGCATCAGGGTTGTCAATGAACTTCACCACGCGGTCTACCACGTCGTTGGCGGCCTCAAACTGTTGGTAGCGGGCCACTTTCTTCGTCACCTTGCGCTCCTTGGTTTCAAACACCCAGAAGTGGGCCAGGAAGTCGAGCACCTGACACGGAGCCAGCCGCAGCAGCCCTTTAACGGGTACCTCCAGGGGGTCAGGAGCCGGTGTGGGGGTTGGCTCGTTCCAGTAGCCCTTCTGGTCGGGGTAAAGGCTAAGCCAGGGCTGCCAAGTGTCGAGGTGCTGGGTCAGGCGGTCTTTACCCGGCCGCTCGTCAAACAGTACTGTGCCGAAGCGAAACTCCTCCTCATCGGCAGCGATGCAGAACAGGTTGGGAGCCAGCATCAGCGGTGCTTGGCGCTGGTAGCGGTGCAGCTGCTTCACACCCTCGCACCAGTCGTGGCCGCTGTTCAGGTAGCTCTTGTATTCGGCAATTACCAGCGGAATGCCGTTGATGAGAAGCACCATGTCATCGCGGCACTGCTTGATACCCTGCACGCGGTACTGATTAGTAGCCGTGTAGTCGTTCAAATGCTGGCTGGCCGCATCGTAGCCCAAGTAGCGTATCGGTTCACCCGGTTCCCCGGGAGTAAGCGTCAAGGTGGCCCCATCACGCAGCAAGGTCAGCGTGTCACGGTTAGCTTGCAGGCGGTCGGGCTGGTTCAGATTGCGGTGTAGCACCTCTATCGCCTGCTGAGCTTGAGCCTCGGTGTGCAACACATTGGGGTTGAGGCGTAGCAGCGCGTCGAGTAGAAGCCGCTCCACAATGGGGTTAGTAAGGGGGCGGTTGAAAGCAGCCATCTCGGCTTCGTCACGGTACGTCCAGCCCAGGCCGGGGCCACCTTGCCCATCGAGTGGGCCGCACAACCATTCCAGAATGGGTAACTCAACCAGTTTGAACTCGCTCATAGGGATAGGACACAAATAGAGGTTGGTGTTTTAGACTGATGTGGTTGGCGAGGTGGTGACCCCCACCCGAACTCGGCCCGTCAGCAGGTCATGGAGTAGGCCAGCTTTCAGCGACTCCTGAGCAGTGAGCTTTGTTTTGAGCGCTTCCTTTGCAGTCCTCACGCCCTGCACTATTTGTACAATGTGCTCCTGCTCTCGAGGCGGCGGCACAGGTATAATCATGTTTTTTAACATACGCTGGTTAATGGTGTTTAACCCTGAGCTTGTTGCACACTGACCATTCCAATACCGTTGAGCGTAAGTGGAGTTGAGCCAGATGGCACCGAAATATGGGTTCACCCGCCCTCTTGAACGAAGCCGGAACAGATGGTTCTGGAAAGCCATTCCAGCAACTTCAGGTGTCACTCTGGCACAACGTCCAATTTGCATCCGGTCAGCATGCCCCTCGACCACGAGCAGATCATCTACCTGCAGTTCACGAAGTGCAAACTCTTGGTCCTTCGCTTCCAATTCCGCGATGTCGGCAAGTTTGAGCGCATCCCGTTGCACATTAGCAACCCGGAGATAACGGCGCTTGCGATACACAGGCCTCCTAGCCTCATTGAGTGTAAATCCGTTCTGAAGGTCAAACTCATTTCCTACCCGTCGTAACTCCCATGCAGCAGGTAGTTTACCAATTGGTGTGGTAATGTGGTCGTCTTCATTGCGAAGCACCCCCGACTCGCCTAACCCACGGCTTAGTAGGTCTGTAAGTATACCGCGTTCTAATCGCTCTACCTGTTTCATTTCCGCTCGGGTTCTCTCGATGGCTTCGTCGGCCGCGTCAAGCACTTGTGCGATGGCCTCTTGCTCGGCTGGCGGCGGGACGGGTAACGGCATACTCATGTAATCCCGAAAATTCAGGTTACGCAACTGAGTAGTCTGCTGCTCCAAGCGTAGAATTCGCTTCGTCTGATTAACTCTCCACAATATCCACTTGAGGTATAATGGGTTGATTTCGCTAGGGTCAGGGCGGAGCAGGTGAAGGAAGTTGGAAAAAGCTGACCCCGGCATATGCTTAGACACAAAGCCAACACGGCCCACTGGCTGGTCTGGACCACCACCCGAACGTTCCAGTAGAATGTCATTTTGGCGTAGTTCAAGACGTGCCGCTTTCTGTGGCGGCAGCGATCTTCGCGCTACGTCAGAGAGGTTTAGGTGGCCACGTCGGGTGAGGTTTGTTGAGCGCAGCACATCAACCATGTGTGGCCCACCTTCAGCCCCCCAATCACCTGCTTGGTTTTCTTTCACAAGTTCTCGTAGCGGTCGGACTTGCCAATGGCTCGGAATATTTCCGAGCATCGTATCTTCTTTCAGTGACAACATGGTGGCTCCTAATACCCTATCGACAACATCAATTCCTTTAGTCTCTGGGCTGCATCAGCTGCCTGCTTCTCCGCATCACGCAGCGCCTTGAGTGCCTTCGGCACCTCCACCACCAGTTCCGGCTCGAAAGTGTCCACGTAGCGCGGAATGTTGAGGTTGAACTCATTTTCCTCAATTTCAGCCCGCTCCACCAAGCGCACATGCTTCATTAGTTCGCCATCGGGGTCGGCATAGAGCTGGCTCAGTTCGTGGCCCGTATCGGTCACGGCTTGCCGGTCTTCCTCGGCGCGGCGACGAGCTTCGGCCTGCTTCTCGTCGCGCTCAGTTACCTTGCGTGCGGGCAGAGCGCGCTTTTTTTCGATATCTGCCACGGCCTTCTCTACCTGAGTCCGTTTGCCCTTAGGCAAGTCGGGACGCAGGCTGACCTGGGCCATCGCCAGCTCTGCGTCGAGTCGAGCCAGCCTCTCAGCATGTTCGCGGTACTCAACTTCGAGGCGTTCCAATTCGATTTCTTCCCGGCGCGTGATTTCTTCGCGCAGGCGGCCCGTGTGCGAAGCTACTAGCTCGGGCACCCGCCCAGCCTCTCCGTAGGCGTGGTAGTGTACCAGAAGGCGCATCACGTCCTGTGGGCGTAGCTCATTCTGGGCGCTTAGCTCACGGTAGTGCCGGGCGGCGTACACAAGCAGCACCTTACCTTGGTGCGTGGCCGGCCGCTGCCGTCGCATGATTACCAAGCAGGCTGGTACACCAGCCCCGTAGAAGATGTTAGCGGGTAGCGCAATTACAGCCTCCACTAGCTCGCTATCGAGCAGGCTCCTGCGGATGCGGTGTTCGTCGTCTGCCTTTCGGCGCTTAATTTTGGGTTGGCCATTGGCATCTAGCTCCTCGGTCTCTTCTTCCACCTCAGCCTGCCCCCGAAACAGCACCCCTTGTGGGCATACTACCCCAGCTCGGCCGTTTTCTAACGTCGAAGCCAGGATATGCAGAAGGAACGCATAGTCGCCGTTGGAAGCGGGTGGCGAGGCGTAAGTGGTGCCCCGGCCAAAACGCCGGTGCGGGTCGTTGTAGCCAGCACCTAGGTCGGCAGCAGCTGGCTCGGCGTCATCGGCCACCGGCTGCCCTTTGCCCTTACGCGACGGGGCATCTTTCCCAAATACTTCTTTTTTGAGCTGGTCGCGCTTCTTCTTATCGTCAGTGTGCTTCTCTGAGGGTAACCACCAGAACTCGTCGGAGAAGGGGAAATTGGCCATCACCAGCGAGAACTGCTGCACGCCCCCTTTCGGGTTGAGGAAGCCCGGGTCGGCAATGGTGCTCTGCCCGCCCACCAGCTTCGCCTCCAGCCCGTGCAGCACCGAGTTGATCTTGGCAATGGCGTAGTTGCCCCAGTTCAATTCCTGCCCGAAATACTGCGCCTGGTTCGGCTTGTGATTGTTCTCACGAAGGTAGTCGGCGGCGTGCACCAACATGCCCCCCGAGCCGCAGGTGGGGTCGTAGATGGTGTCGCCCGGTACTGGCTCCAGCATCCGCACTAGCGCGTCCACTACTTCGGGCGGCGTGAAGAACTCACCCGCTTTGGCACCGGCATCGTCAGCGAATTTCTTAATGAGGTACTCGTATGCCCGCCCAAGCACGTCGGCCGGCACACTCTCGTTCGAGAGGTTGATTTCCTCGAAGTGCTGCACCAGCGCGTGCACGGTGCCATTCGGAATCAGGGTTTTGCCCTTACCATCGGGCGCGTCGGCAGCCCAGTCTACTGTAAACACGCCGTTCAGCTCCTCGTTGGCCGCCGCCACGCCTCTCATAGCGTCGGTCAGCTTCTTGCCGATATTGGTGGCCGCCGCCAGCACGTCGCCCCAGTGGCAGCCATCTGGAATTGCGAAACGGTGCTCCTCGCGCTTCCGAAATATGGCCCGCTGCTCTTCGGCCATCGGGGTGCCCCGCTGTTGCTCGATGCGGATAATAGTTTCCTCCACCTCGTTGTCCCACTGGTCGCAGAGACGCTTGTAGAACAGCAGCGAGAGGATGTAGTTCTTATAATCCTGCCCGGCTGTTTTACCGCGCAGGATGTCTGCCGCGCCCCACAAGTGTTTCTCGAGGCGCTGTTGTGTCATTTTCATATATCAGGTACTCAATGAGCCGTCAATGACAGCGCCTCTAGTAGGCACCGCTCCGACGGCCAACGAAATTAGTCAAAACACAGGGCTTGCACGCCAATTCTTTTAGTCTCCACAGGTAATTTCTTGTCAGATGACTTACTACCTGGTTGGTACGTCGTAGCCCAATACTACACTCAGAAATCCGGCCTTTGCCCCTACTGACTTCCTGATTTTTCGCGTTGCTTTGAGGCATCCCGCGCCTCACTAATGGTCTGACTTGTCAGAAGCAAGTCGAGCATAGCCCACAGGCGCACGTTTCGTACGACCCCTTTTCCTGCTTTCACTCTATGTGGAGGACGCATTGGTGGCCCTAAGTGGTAGAGGTAAAAAGGGGGCCACTCCTGTGACCCAATTTTGTCGAAATGCTGAGACGGATCGGTGAAGACCTCATAGCGGTCCACATGGTGGACGGACTGCAAGACGCCGTCGTATCGAAAAGCAATGTAGTTAGGCGGCTCTACCGGCCACCCTCCTCGCCCTCCTCCTACCGGATGGAAGTAAAGCGAGTATTGCTGAACAATGTCCTGCCAGGAAATCGTCGATCTTTCTGGACGTCCCGCGCCTAACGAGACCACATATACCCAATTGCTGTCGATCTTCTGCATTGTGCTTGTCCGCTCAAGATAAATGTCGAGTTCGCGCAGTAAATGATTTTCTGCTACCCGCCCTCTACTCGTCGATTTTAGCGCCAGTCGCTGAATCGTCTGCCAAGTAACTACGCTAACCGGTATTTCGTCAATCTCGCTAATTCCGAAATGAGTTTGGGTGTACGCCGGAATACTTTCGTTCAATACCACAACGTGCTTGTACTTCGCCGAAGAGTTCTTGAATGACGCACGACCAACGTATTTCTGTAGCTGTTCCTTTGTTGGAAAGTTCCACCCACGTTTGGCCTCGATAATGACGTGAAACTCACCTTCCCGAACGATTTCAAAGTCGGTAAACCCTCGACCCTTCTCGTGGGCCTGTAGCCGGATTTTCGTTTTTTTCGCGTCGAAAGGCGTAGTCACACCTAACTTCTTGAGAAGGTTTTGTAGGAATTTATCGCTTCGTCCCAGTGTGTAGCCGACGCTGTAGGACATGTCGTTTTCTTTGGTTCCTAGCAGCTGGAAGACGCTCTCAACTGGGTTATTGTAGATGAATAACTCTGCCATGCAGTTACTTGGGTAAATTTCGCCCTCTCGCAGGCGCAAAATGTGTACAGGTCCCTTTTCGGGGTAAATCACTGGTTTTTCGTTCCTACTCGTCGCGAATAATCGACACTTCTGGCGAGCGAATTTATAGCGTCTGCAAGTGCTCCATGATGTACAGTAAATGTAGTCATCACTAACGATTTTGGTCGGCTATCTTTGGGAACCCACCGCTACCTCATATGCCGACTGAAAACCTTACTTATACGCTACACGAGCTGTTAGTACAGCGTAATAGCCGCCTTCGCATCCCTAGCTACCAGCGGGCTTACACCTGGGATAAAGACGAATGGCAAGTATTTGCAGATGATTTGCTGGAGCAAGCGACAAGCGTTTACGCACACGAGAACAACTACTATCTGGGGCACTTCCTATTCGAGCCGGAGCGCGACAAACGCATTGGTTTGATAGACGGTCAGCAGCGGCTCACCACAGCTATGCTGTTTACTGCCGCCGTACTTTTTCAGCTACCTTCTCAGACCAATGACTTATATCAACAGGGTAAGCTGTTGCTGATGGAGGGAATTACTCCCAGACTGGAGGTAGTGAGCTACGACCAGCAGGTCTTTGAACGTCTACTTCAACGTGCTATTCGTCGGGAGCGGAAGATAGTAGACGGGCGTACAACAAACGCGCAGAGTAAAATGGCACGAGCCATTGACTTTTTCGTGGAGTGGCTCAAGGGACAGGTGGGAGACACGGGTCCACAGTTGTTAGATGACTTGCTGCGGACACTATTAAGAGCCCAGGTAACGACTTATACCGTCGTAGATGCCAAGCAAGCGGCTCAGCTCTTTGAGCTACAGAATGACCGGGGACGCACATTGACCGACGTAGAGAAGCTGAAGTCCTACCTCATTTATCAACTTCACCTAAAGATGCCGGCTGGCGACGCAGAGAATGCCATCAACCAGGTTCACCGACACTTCGAGACGATCTTCAGGTCTACTCCCAATATCACAGGCTTAAGCGAGGACGACTTGCTCCGCTACTACTTTTATGCTCAGCATGGTGGCTATCGGAACGAACCCGTGCTGCAGGTACTGAAAAACCAAGTGAAAACCGGAGAGCTTAGTGCCTACGCCATTCTCGACTTTAGTGAGCAGTTGAGCTCGGCATTTGAGTTCGTCTCCAGTTTCCAGAAGAAGGGTCGTCACGAGTCTGTAGACAACCTTCTAATGCTGAAATCCTATCCCAACGTAATCTACCCCTTCCTACTACGGGGCTACTTTCAACTGCATGCAGACTCTGCCACTGCGGATATTTGGCCGGCGATGGTGCAGTTAAGCGGCGTATTGGAAAAGCTTGTTTTTCGACTCGCTCTTGTTGGCACTCGCGCCAGAATAATTGACCGCCTGCGATGGCTGCTAATTAACCTCCCTCTTGATGCTCTCACATTCGAGCAACAATTAGCCGAAGCGATGGAGGGGTCCGGTTACTGGAGCAACCAGGCACTCCTGGAAAGCCTACAGCGGCTGTCCTACACCGACCGTAGTGTGGCGCATTACCTGCTGTGGCAGTATGAGCGGAGTCTGCAGAAGAAAGGTTACACCTTGACCGTCTCCGATGTAAATCTCAATGAACTTGAACACATCGCTCCACAAACAGAAAACCCTGGTCGCAGGACAGGATATGAGCGCTATCACGAAACGAAGTTCCATCAAGCACATCGCGACTTGCTGGGAAATCTGTTGTTGATAACGCGCAGCCACAACGGCAGCATCGGTAACATCCCCTTCGCTGACAAGCTAACGTCTTATCAAGACACCCCTTTAGCTCAACAACGTGAGATTCTTCGGATGTTCAAAAAGGACGAACCCCAGCTCTGGGGCTTGAAGCAGATCGTGCAACGACATATCAAACTCGTTGAATGGGCAACGGATCGGTGGCGGTTTAAGGAAGCATAGCGCATTATCATGCACCACGCTCTAATTGGACAACCACACCCCTTACCACTCTATCCCACGAGTAACAAATCTTCTAAGCGCGTTGTGTATGCCGGAGTGCGCCACTGCGCCTGACCCTCCCAAGGAGCCCGTAGTTCGTTTCTACCCAGGATGGAGGTAGCTAGGCGTACGGTCCCTTTTCCGTAGCGGCAGTTCAGGGCGTCAAGCTCTGCCATGAGACGAATCCGCTTCTCAGAAACTGGTCCAGGCTCAAAGAGCGTGAGCTGTGTCTGGCCAGCGGGTTCTAGCCCGTCCAGCACGACGCCGGCCTTGGTATAGCGGCTGTCGGCTTGCCAGAGCCGTCTCAATGCGACGCGGGCATACCGGAGCAGCTCAAAAGTATCATTCGTCGCTACGGGTAACGTGAGTACTGCTGAGCACGAATATGGCGGTGGCTCCAAGCCGTACCGACTCTTACTCATAAACACGGTCATGTAATGGGCCGCATCCCCTTGTCGGCGAAGCTTCTCGGCAGCCCGGGAGGCGAAAGCGCTGACGGCCCCCAACAGGTCCGGAAAAGCACTCAGGGGTTTGCCGAAAGTGCGCGAGCAGCATAGCGTCCGTCGGCTCAGGGTTCCGTCTTCGCTGGGAGCCAGCCCCTGGCAGGAAAAGCCCTGCAGTTCGCGCACCAGCCGGGCACCTACCACCCCACCCAGATGCTTCCGGGCCAACGCTTCCGAGCAGCCCGCTAGGTCGGCAGCCGTGGTAATGCCTATGCTGTAGAGCTTGGTGGCATACTGCCGGCCAATACCCCAGATGTCTTCCACGGCCACCTGCTCCAGCGCCCAGCGCCGGCGCTCTGCGGTGTCGAGGTAGCACACCCCACCCATAGCAGGACTTCTCTTTGCCAGGCGGTTGGCCAGCTTGGCCAGCGTCTTGGTAGGAGCCACTCCCACGCAGGTTGGGATACCCGTACGGGCAAGCACGTTGGCCCGTACCGTGCGAGCGAAGGTGTCTAGGCTCTGTACTAGGAAGCGCTCCATCCCGTGCAGATCCAGAAAGGCTTCGTCAATGGAGTAGATCTCGACCTCCGGCGTCACCTGGCCCAGGTACCACATCACCCGGCGCGACATGTCGCCGTAGAGGGCATAGTTGCTCGACAGCACCGTGACTTGGTGCTGCTGCAGGAGCGGTCTGACCTGAAAGTAAGGGTCACCCATCTGCAGACCCAACGCCTTGGCCTCAGCCGAGCGCGAGATGATGCAGCTATCGTTGTTGCTGAGAACCACCACTGGCTTCCCATCGAGCCGGGGCTGGAAAACACGCTCACAGGAGACGTAGAAGTTGTTGCAGTCGACTAGGCCAAACATACCTTAGTCGCGTGTCCGCAGCAGAGCCGCGAGTTTACCGGGTACAATCTCGTGTAGCACGTGTGTGACTACACCCCAGATCTTGATGGCCCCGGCATCGACAATCTCCCAGGGCTGGTAATCGGGATTCTCGGGCTTGAGCCACCAGGTACCATGCTCGCAGACCAAGCGCTTGACGGTGCACTCTCCCTCTACCACGGCAACGACGATGTGGCCGTGGTCAGCCTCCATCTGCTTGTCCACACCGAGTAGGTCGCCTTCGTGAATCTCGGCGTCCCGCATGCTCTCCCCACTGACCCGGACTAAGTAAGTAGCATCCGGATGCCGCAGCAGCAAGCGGTTCAGGTCAAACAGCTCGTCCACATGGTCGGACGCCGGCGAGGGGAAACCAGCGGGGATACGGCAGTTGAACAGCGGGAGTAAAAAGGGGGTCTGGGTGGGTGTAACCCGGATTAATTCAACGTTGCGCATATAGTGGACTCGGTTAGGCGTGTCCACAATGTTACGTGTTACTAACATAATTAGTAACATTTCGACTAAAATACTGAGCAAGCAGCCATGTGCGTCACACGCTTACTACTAGATTAGGCGCTACCCTCAATCGGTCAGCGGGGCCGCATGGCTTGGATGGCTCGCAACGCGGCTGCGGGCCTGCTCTAGGTCGTTGTGCGAGCCGGAGCCCGGCTTCAGCCTGTGTTCAGCGAAACGGTGGTTTAGACAGGCCGTAAGGGGCAGCAGCGGTTGAGGACGTGTGGGGCTTGGGGTAATTTTACCCTCTCGCTGCTATAAGAAGGCATAAGCGAAAATAGGCATAATTCAATGAAAGGGAAGCATCCGCCGCATTTTTGACCATCCGTAACGCAGGAAGGAGCCCAGCAGCGCACCCGCCCCGGTCGGCGCCAGCGTGAGCAGCCCGAAGCCGCGGGCATAGTCTGGGTTCAGCTGCAGGAAGTACGCGACGTGGGGGTTGCGCCGGGCCGACCAGGCCGGCGCGCCCTGGGCCTCGTCGCGCGTAATCCAGCTGACGCGCCGGATCAGGGGCCGCGCTGGGTCCAGCAGTGGTAAGCCAAAGTCCGTGGCCAGTTCAAGCAGCAGCTGCTGCTTGTCGGGGGGCGTGTCGTGCGCCCGGCTCGGCCAGATGGTTGAGGAATATTTGGCCACCAACGCGTAGGGCGTCGGGTAGACTGGCGTAGCGAAAAAGTAGCTGGCCTGGGCCGGATAGCGCAGGCCCACCCAGATCATGCGGCCGATGGCGCGCAGCAGCAGCAGATCCTTGCCCCGGTAGGCAGGCAGCTTCCCGGTCTCCATACGGAAGACGATGCACTGCCGGCTCACCAAGCGCTTTTGAAAGGCGTGCAGGGCCAGGTAGCCGATGGGCTGGCCAGCCGGCGTACGGCGCACCCAGAGCCAGGTGCGCCACGCTGGCGAATAGAGGACATAGCGGCGGAATTCGGCATAGCTGACCCCGGTGAATACCTGGTGCTGCAGCGGGGCCAGCTGTAGGCCCAGCGCATCAAGCTGGCGGGCAGAGTAAGCGGAGATATTGTGAGTCGTTGTTTTCAAGCTGGAGCGGGCGGACGCAACGGCCGCAGAGTAGGGTAAGTAAAGGTAGGCCGGGCGGTAGCGCACCCGGGGCCCGAGCAGCGGGCCCAAACAATGGCTGCCTACTGCCGTAGCAGACGGGGCAACGGGGAGAAAATTTTCCGGCGCGCAGACCAGTTCCATTGCCTGCATATAGTTGCGAACATTAAGTATGATATGCGCGTATAAATAGGTACATTCGGGCATCATTCTGCATGTACATACCTTCATTCCTGTTGCTTTTCCATGGCAAGTTCTAAATCTTCTACCCCCGCAGCGCCCGCGACCGCCCGCACGTTCAGCGAGATGATCCGCAAAAAAAACTTCACCGTTCGTGAGTTAAATACCCATTTGCGCATGGCCACGGCCAGCATCAAAAAAAGCGAGGGCAACCCGAGCCGCATGACGCTGGGGGACGTGTTCCGCTTGGCCGATCTGCTCGATGAGCCGGTTGAAGTCGTGATGGCGGAGTTGCTGGCGGAAATCAACAGCCTGCCCGCAGAGATGAGTCCTTTGGCAGAGCCACCAAAGGGCGCCCGGGGGCGTAAGCCAAAGGTGAAACAGCCGGAAGTATAGGGAGGCGAAGCTTGGCTGCTAACGTCAGGAAGCACACGCATCAAAGGGGCTGGGAGCTCCTTTTTTGTTGCCCTCGCTGGGAATTATAGTATACTTTTTCGATATTTTTTGCGTATATTTATATACAAAAAATGCTCGTTTATCACCTTACAGTTTGCCTATGAGCCAGCACCAATTTGTCGCCACTATTCAGGAGCAGTACCCATCGGCCGGTAAGGCGGCCCAGGTACTCTGTGGCTGGGACAAGCCGCTCCAGTATTGTTTCCTGCTGGTCGAGCTGGGGGAGGGCGCCGCCGCGACCACTTTGTACGATTCGCTCACTGAACTCGGCGGCGGCCTGAGCCTGGCCCAGGTCGAGCGCCGGGCGGCCGCCACCGGCATTGCGCTGCCGGCAGGATTGCTGGCCCGTCTGCAGGCGGAGATGCAGCGCAATGCCGGCAACTGCATAACCAAGTGGACGGAGCAGGGTCCGGAGATTATCCGCGAAGAATAGCGCCGACGGAGAGCGGTACCTTCCCTCCTACCCTTTCAGCATCAGCAAAAAAGGAGGTAGCGAACCGTCGCTACCTCCTTTTTTGCTGATGCCGATACGTGCCGGGTGACACTCCAGTGCTTCAATAAATAGGAATATCAGGACGAGTTACATTTTGCAGCGGGTTGCCGGCGGCATCAGTATGGTCGAATTCTATGTTGATGCCGTTATCAATCATCAGCTGGCGAAGAGTGGGCACGCGGAACATCCAAAAGATGTTTGATGCCAGCTGATTGCGAGCGGGCAGGCCCGCATCGCCAGCGTTGTCCAACAGGTGGTAGGCAAAAGCCAGTGCCTTACCCAGGAAGTAATCCGTCACTATATCCGACAGCAACGCACTGCCATTGGTTTCGACCAACAGCAGTTGATCCACGACTTTGACCTTTAGTAAGTAGTCGCTAACGACTTGGTATTTGTGCTGATAAGAAACCTTGCCATCTGTGATTGTCGCGTGGATTTGCTTGCCGTGCACCAACTCGTTGCGGAAGGTGAAAAGGGTTTGAATCGCCTCGGACTCCTGCGCGTTTTGGGTGGGTTTCCGCCCTATCAGGGAGGTATACGCCTGGGCCAGACTGGCCCAGGCGCTGCCCAATAGCTGCCCGTGGGTGGTTGCTAACAGCGCATCAAAGAGCGTCGGCACGTCGGGGCTGTTCGCATTCCTGACCTTGGCATCCTGGATGTGGCCCAGTAGGAAGTTCTTGGTAGTCGCCTCTACAAAGGCCGCGGCGCCGGTGAGCAGCGACATATTGATGGCCGCCGTAATGCCCCCGCCCAAGGTAGACCGCTGGTCGAGCTGCCATTGGAAGTGGTTCAGCAACATCGCCTGGGGAAAGTATGTAAACTGGTTGCGGTCTTGGGTGAAGTACATAGGTTACTGATGAAGAACGATGCTGAGCGATATGTTAATTACCCAACGCCAATCTGCCGGCCGAGGTAGTTCCCTCAGGCCGGCGGCTCGCTGGTGCGCAATGCCTCGGGGAGCGTCGGATTGCGCGAGAGAAAGTCTGCCATGATGTAATCCATCAGGTCCTGCAGATTGATGTGACGCGGGGCCGTTTTAAGCATGGCCTCCACGCCCTTCTTGTGCTCCCGGCGGGCACGATACCCCCACACTACCCGGGTAGCGGCTTCCTGCTTGGGCTTTGGGCCCGGCCGCTGCTTTACGGGCGCGGAGGCAGTTACGGGCTGCTCTGGAGCCACGGCGGCGGCTGACGAGTCGGCTTGGTCCCCAGGTTCCTGAAAGAACCGTCGGCGGGGCTTGGAATCGGTCGCGGGTGTTTTAGTAACGGGCATGGCGTGGACTGGTTAAGCGGTCGGGTTGAGCTGGGCCAGCAGCTGGTGGGTAAGGGCACGGTAATCAGCGGCTACATTGGACTCGGGGGCCAAGTATTGGATGGTATGCGTCCGCCGCTGGGCCTTGATCATCGACGCGTCCTTGCGGATATTCTGCAGAATCTTGTCGGCCCCGAATTCCCTGGTCAGCTCATCGACAATCTCCTGGTGGGTTGAATTGCGGATTTTGGGATTAAAGCGCGTGAAGAAAAGGCCCAGCAGCTGCAGCGAAGGGTTACTGACATCTTTGATCGACTCGACGGCCTCCATAATCTTGATCAAGCCTTCCTGGCCAAACAACTCCGGCTCGACCGGTATGGCCCAGGCGTCGGCGGCCGTCAGCGACAGGTGCATATAGGTCTGCAGGTTCGGCGGTGTATCGATCAGGATAAAGTCGTAGAAGGGCCGCACGGCGCGCAGGGCTGTGCGCAGCATCGTTGGGTACTCCCGCTTCTTCTGAAGCCCGGACTCCATCAGGTTCATCAGGTAGGAAGCCGGCGCATAGTCCAAGTTAGAGCCTAGCTGCTTCTGTTCTGGATCTTCCCCCTCGACCGGTTCGTAGGAAAGAATGATCTGCTGAATGGGGAGAGCGCCGGAGAGCACGTCGCCCATGTGGCTCTCCGGCTCGAAGCCTTTGCCTGCTAGATTCGTCGTCAGATTAGCTTGCGGGTCCATATCGACCAGCAGCACGCGGAAGCCCATCCAGCGCAGGCACGAGCCCAAGGAGACAGTGGACGTGGTTTTGGCCACCCCACCTTTATTGTTGGCAATAGCCAGGACGCGACAGGGCCCGGCGAAGGGAGCTTTGGACATACTAGAGAGAGTTAACTGCGTTTGCGTTGTGAACACGACAAACATAGTATATTTAGATAACAAGCCCAACACAGTCAACTTAGATGATAATGTTAACATAATTAATATTGATAACTGTATTAACTGAATTTTTAAGGTTGTCATAGAAAACACGCTTAACCTGTAAAACAGCGTTTGCTAGGTTAACGGCGTTTACGACCAGCCCGAGAGCATTGGCCCCCCAAGGCATTTTGGATCGGCGGCGGTAGGCTGGCCAAGTGCGTCTTACCGTCGAGACGGAAGTAGGTCTTACCGCTGGTGGAGACCGGATGAGTGCAGACTTATGGGCTCAGTAATGCACCAGTTCGGGGTAGCCGTCAGCGCCAATGCGCTGGTGTAGGAATCGGGTCATGACCATCCATATTGTTGGCCTCAGCACCGCCGAAGGCATCGGTAGAGAAGCGCACTTGCGCCAAGGCAGGCGCACCGGCACTGACCATCGGGGCTACCCCATGGTTCGGCGCGCATCAGCAGGGGCACCTAGTGTCAGGTCTAGGAGAGGGCGGCCTTGAGCAGCCGGTTGGTTTGCTCAGCGTGTACTCGATGCGGCGAGCTGCCGAGGCATTAGCCAGGGCAGCTGGTCGAGCAAAATCCGTGCGTTGGACTTACTGCCCAACTGGCCGACGAAGGCAGACGGCTGCTAGGCCTGCAGCTCGTGCAGAACGGCACGAAGGGCATCAAGCAGCGCCTGATCGGAAGTGAAGTTTCGAGGGGCCAGCGGGCAGGGGAGAGCCACGGCCCGGACTTCTACTCCCAACTGCCCGTGGTAGGAGACGTAACCGGCTGGAAACGTAATCAGGATTTACGGGCACGCTTGGGAGCAGCCAAGCCCAGGATGGTCAACAGCAGGCCACCCGGATTGGAGGTGGACTTGACTTTGCTCGTACGCAGGTCGTGGGAGAACTTGAGTACTTGCCGCACCAAGTCGGAGGAGGACAGAATCTGGCGCACGATCTTGGGATCAACAATACGCACTTCCTCGAGCACCCGCTCAGCCGAATCGTATTGGATGTGGCTAATGCCTTCAGGGGCGGGGGCAGGCTGGTCGGTGTTGGGAAATTGAATCGTCAGCGCGTAAGGCTTCATCTTAATTTTAAAGCCCACAGCACCTACGGCCCGGCCTTTCTTTTCCTCAACCAGTTCGATGCTCAAATCCGTAAGTTGATTGATTTGCTTAATGGAAGAATTTAAGGCGCGCACTTTCAGATCCCCGTATTTTAGATAGACTTCTGCTCCCTTGTCATCAATGAGACCCAACATCTCTTTTAATTCCTGCAGCTCATATATCGGGGTTGCGTTTCGATCCTTCCATTGCGAGCAAAGCTGATAAAGACGCTTAGAATATTTTCCAGTGAGTTTTAAAAATGCTTCAATCTCGTAGGAGGTAAAATTATTTTTCAAATCAAACAGATACGGGAGTATATCTTCGGATAGTTTTACCTCGATAACTCCTTGGCCATTGAGGTAGGTAATCTTCTGAAACATCCAGATTTGCTCTAGCTGCTTTTGGGTCTTGACCTTGAACATGCGGGAGCCCATATCCTTGGTGGCCGTCTGCAGGTAGTTATAGTTGTACTGCTTGCCCGTGAGCTGGGAGAGTTCATGCAGCGGGAGGGTATAGCTCAAGTTATCCTTGGTCTGGCGAAGCTTGGAGAGCAAGAAGATCATCAGGTCCATTTGCAGCTCGGTGTAGTTGTAGTGAGCCGTGGTCAGCGCATTGTGCTGCCGGACTTGATGCACGGGGGAAGCCGATGGAGTCAGCAGAACGAGGTCGGGCATAGCTAGGAAGGTAGTAGGTGATTGATTCTGTGGCAATATACGAATTAATGCAAATGTTAAAACGTGTCATAGTTTGACGGATTAAACGTCATAGTTCGACGTATTAAACGTCATAGTTCGCACCATTGCAACTAATTTTAGTGGCATACGCTGCTGACATTCAGATACATATATGCCCTTTTGAGCCTAGAATATTCCTACTTGGCCTGCAACCGGGGCTCCTATCTGCTTTCTGGGGCTCGCTTCAGGGCTGATCCAGTCGCTGCCAGAGCATCGAAAAGCAACGGATCAAATGTCATAGTTAAGAAATAGAGCAACTATGACTGTTGATAAGTATTGTCATAGCAACGGATTAAATGTCATAGTTGCTTGGATCAAATGTCATACTTCACTTACTGAATGTCATAGTTCACGTATCAAATGTCATAGTTCACGTATCAAATGTCATAATTAAGTGCTTCTAGCCACTGATAATCAATAGCTTATAGGCCCCTCAAATAGAACAAATACTTAAAAGATCACAAGGTTGTGTTCCGCGCGAGGAAAAAGCTTTCAGAAAAATGTGGAAAACTCAACCCGGAACCACCAGCGATGCGAAGCAGCGCGACACAAACAAATCAACACGAAGCCAGGGAAGGCGGTTGTACTATTTAAATATATATTATAATTTAAGTAAGCACTCCTAGCGTAGCTAGGGTAAAGCTGGTAGACAGCAGGGACTCGAAGGCAATCTACTTCGTCCTTTTACCCTGATTTTACGCGCTTCACAGCCACGAAGGCAGTAAGCAGACACTGGGGAGTGCAACGAGCACTGATGCGCGTGTATAGGGCTTAATTCGACGAAAAACAGAAATCCGATTCTGCAGCCTTCCAGGAAGCCACAGAATCGGATGACGGCCGACTAGGCGCAGTTGGTCGAGGATGAGCACCACGGGCCATGTAGCCCGGAGCGTGCACTAGGCCGGCAGGATCTGCTCAGGGAAATCAAAGCCCTTCTTGCGCAGGTAGTCCAGGTGCCGGGTGACAGCTTCGGCCAGAATCTCGTTGGCCGAGTTGGCTACCCCCGGCATGTCTTCCTGCATCAAGGCCACGTAGCGAATGGCTTTGTCCAGGTTGCTGGGAAGCCGGTACACGGTTTTCGCTAAAGCCTGTTTACTGAAAACACTGCCTTTCGATTTTTTGCGGGCAGCGGAAGTGGACGCTGTAGCAGCTGCGGTAGCAGCAGATCCAGGTTGTGGGGCGGCGTCCGTTTCCGAGGATGCGGTAGTCGAGGTGGAGTCGGCCATGAGGAAAGTGAGAAAGTGAGAATCAGGAAAGTCAGGTAGGGGCAAAACAACACTAGCAGGGAAACCCCAGCAGGTGAGATCAGCGGAGTGGTAATCGTATACTAAAGCAGAAGAGGTAGTTTGAAGGAATGCTATTAAAAGCAAAACAGCCAAAGGCCAAAGTAGTAAAAAGCACAAAACAGCATATCACCAGAAACAGATTTTGTGCTAAAACGTACTTTCTAGGATTCTCGTTTTCGTGAATCCCCACAATAGTAGTAAATAAGTTTCTTCTGATTCTCATTTTATCAGTTTGAGTAGAAACTGCAGCAGCTGAAGTAGCAGAAGCAGTAAAACGTGAATCTTAAAATTCTGAGTTCTGCCAAAACACAAAATCAAGAATTCATAAAATCTTGTTTTTTGCCAAAAGACGAAAAGTAGCTTTTCGTCAAAACTGAAAAGTTACCACTCCTACAACACGGGCAGATGGCGGTGGGCGGGGCTGAGCGATTGTAGAAGAGCACTTGTTGAACAAACCTGTTTCAAGCCATTCAAGCGCTGAACGATTCACCAAAAGCTGCTGACCTGCATTCTGTAGTCTTCCAGAAGGCTAGATAGGGCAAAGCATTCAAATCTCATATGCCACGTAATTGGATATGTGAGTAGTGATATTTGCCAGAATCTGAGAAATCGCCAAGTGTAAGTTTTCGTTTATAGCAGAAAGCTCGAATGGCCATACAGCCTCATTGTAAGAAGTAGATATAACCGCAAACTGCTAATCGTCCAAACAGCGAAACATAGCCTCATAGGATTCTGAAAACTCCAGAGGCAGCATTTTCAGGTTTCTCAGTTTGTAGAAGCGCGCTGAATGGCAAATACTGCAACAAACGAAAGCGTATAGTTGAGATATCCAACTTACACGAAACCTAACAGTTGGAAGATCCAGCCTGCACGAAACCTAACAGTTAGTGGATGCAGCAAGTAGTGGATGTAGCACGCACGAAACCTAACAGTTGGACGAATCAAGCGATATAGTTCACGGACGAAACGTCATAGTTAGAGAGTAGGAATCCTGCTGGTGACCGATGCAGGGGTAGGCAAGAAGGGTGAGCCGATAGACGGATCAAACGTCATAGTTCGACACCTAGCATCTTTCTGGTGGCCGATAGTGAGGGTACGCCAGAAGCTAAAGCTGCTGATTCAGCAGATTGTGAAGAACTCCGGAATCCATGATTTGTAGAAACACGTTTTTCACGTTTCTGCAAAAGTATGAAAACACAAAAATCAAGAAAACGTGTTTTTGCCGTTTTCGCGTTTTCGATACACTTCGATTTTGCTGATAGTGGCGATCCGGTGTTTCACTACATCGGGCAACGTGCAGATGGGCCTAGTGACCAGGTGCTCGATGTAGCTAAACAGGGAAGTAGCGAATCGACACAACAGCAAACCTGGTCACTACTAGTTGCTGCAGATTCTACAGAAACCGAAGAAGCTCACGAGGCGCACTCATCGACCGGCAGCTGGTGGCGATGATCGACGCAGCGGGGGGGACGAATCGCCGGCAGTGGGTGCTGCTCAGGCTTCGGGAAAGCCGGCGCAGACACTCCCCCAGCAGCACCCCAACGACCCCCATCCCGGGCAGACCCACACCTACCCCGAAGGAGCCTAGCCTAGCCCCGGTAGAAAAGCGCTAACGATAGTTAGCAAGAGGAGCGCCACAAAGTCCACGCTAAAGCGATGGTACTTAGTGGGTTAGCTTCGGAAAGCAGAGCTTTCATTAAAAGCCGTCTATAAATAATTAATAATCAAAAGGTTAAGTCTAATTCTTTGGTGCTTTTATGCGGCCGAAATTGGTTTTAGCATACCCGTACGCACATATTCTTAAAATTACGACATATACCCTTGGCTATCAATTCGCAACTCTAAATTTGCTGCCTAGTTGCAATTAATGTTAATTGCAAAGCAAACCCGCTTCATCCCTCTGGCTTTGCCTTGCCATCCAAACCCTGATACCTATGGAATCCACCGACACACCCAAGTCCACCAAGAGCAAACGCACGCACGCGGCCACGCCTACCGCTGTCGGCATCGAGCCCAGCACCCACCAGCAAATGGCCAAGGTGGCCAAGTCATTTAAGCTCACCAAAACGGCCTATGCCACCGCCGCCATCTCCTACTTTAGCGAGCGCGGATTGAACCCGGTGACGGACCGCCGCAAGGAAACGACGATCATGCAGGACCGCATTGACCTGCGTAGTGACCGGCTGGAGCAGCTCATTGCGGGCCTCGGCGACCGGCTGTTTGGCTTCCTGAAAAACCAGGAACGCGCCTTGTTTGGCTTCCTGACGGAGCAAGAGGAGAACGTGTACGCGCCCATGGTCCATGAGCTGTTGATGGCTGGAACGGACGCGCTCATCGGGCGAAAGTTAAGTGAGCGGATCTATCTGGAGCTTACCAAACAAGGCGATACAATCCAGAAAGTAACCGCCGATCAGGACCAGCTTCGCGACAAAACGGTAGCGCAACGCAAGCTAAATTTCCTGCCTACGGTGCCCAAGCTGAAGATCACGCCAGCTGCAAAAACAGTTACAGTCGCCGCTGATACTCCCGAAACTACTCCCCAGGTGACGGCCGAAGCAGCACCAAAAGACACCTACTAAAGGCTCAGGACGCCAGCATGTATATCAAGGTAATTGACCCAAAAACCAATGGCAAGAATGCCTATTCGAACAAGGGTAGTTCGCGCCAAGCCGCAAACTACCTGGAAGGGGAAGCGAAGAAACAGGGAGAAAAGGCGGAGTTTTTCACCGGTGAAAAGGCCGGGCTAAGTGGGGACGAAACCGTGGTTATGCTCGACTCGAACCGAAAAGGGTTGCGGGCGGACGATGCCAAATTTTATTCCCTGGTGATAAGCCCCAGTGAGCAGGAGCTCGAACACATCGGGAATGATCCGGCCAAATTGCGCGCCTATACCAAGGATGTAATGCACGCTTACGCGGAAACCTTCGTGTTGAAAAACGGGGAAAAACTGTCCGAAAAAGACTTGGTTTGGGTGGCAACGCAGCACAACGACCGCGTGGCGCGAGGCACGGATGAGCTGCCCAGCGGCACCTCAAAACCGGGCTTGCAAACCCACATCCATATCATGGTATCCGCGCGTGACCGGCAGCAAAAGACCACCTTGAATCCGCTGGGTGCTGCCGCGCGCTTCAATCGGGTCAACTTTATGGCGGCCTCCAACCTGATTTTCGAGCAGAAGTTTGCCTATCAAAAACCCAGCTTGGAAGCCGCCCGCCCCGGCCCAGCCGGCCCACGACGAGCAGCTGCTACCCAGCAAACGGTGCAGCAACGAGCCGCAGAGATCAAGCATCGCAAGGCCGAAAAGCAGAATAACCCACTTGCAGCAGGACGCAAAAAGAGAGAGCCGACCGTACCTGGAAGCCTGACGGCGGCGCAGCTGGCGACGCGCGAGAAGCGTTTGCAGGCCCAGGTGGACCGCATCAATTTGAAGTTAAGCCCGGAAAAACAACTCGACTTTACCCGCGTTAAAGAGGCCGCCGAAAAGCAATCCTACGACAAGGTTTTCTACAGCCGCCTCGGCCGCCTCGGGCGGGAAGCCTCCGCGGAACGACCCGTTTTGGACCCCTACCACCTGCTGGAAACAGGGCGTTTGAGCAAGGTTGCCATTCCAGGAGCAGCCCCAGCACGCAGCGGGCCCGGCCCACGCACCCCACGAAGTCAACCCATTCCGCGACCCCAGCCCGGGCAAAAGCTGCATAGCAAATTACTGAGTGGCGTAGGGGGAATGGGCCAAGCGATGGAGCCCGATACCCATACCCAGGACGTGCGCGGCGAGTGGGAACGGGACGAGTAGCGGGCAGCCACTTCCAGACTTTGTTGCGTAAGTGGCGCGCATTTTGGCGTAATTGCAATTAAATTTAATTGCAATAAATTTCCGTATTCACCTTCCTGTTTTCCCATGGCATCTGTCCCAACCGCAAGGCCCCCAGGCGGGGGCGCAGGCCCACTGTACGGCCTGATTTTCCTGCTGGCCTTGCTGGCCGGCGACTACTATGTCCTCACCAGCCGGGACCAGTTACACACCCAGCATCCTGGCAAAGCACGCGTTGTCGTACCGGCCGCAACGCCAAAACGCTCACCATCGCCAGCTGCTGCCGGCTCAGCCAAAGCAGCCCCAGTGCCTGGCCAGTCCCTGGATCTGCTCGGGGGCTTAGGGGGCGGCGGGGATATGATGGGCGGCATAAGTGATAAAGCTTTGGCGCTGGGTGGGCAGGCGGTCGATATGCAAGTAGGCCTGGCGCTGCGTGCCGTGCTGGTGGCTGTCGCCGTGGGACTGATCTTTATGCAGAGCGCGCCGCCCCAGCGCGTGGGCACTCCGCGCAGGGTCCCGCGAAACCCCAAAGAGATAGAGGTCCCAGTGTTAGCCATCGGCCTGGTGCTGGCCTTTAGCAGCCTGCTGCTGCTGGGCATGGGCATAGCCGACGGACAGCTGCTCAGCTATGGCTACCCCGCGACGGCCGCCCTGGTGATCGGCTGCGGCTTTCTGGCCGGGCAGTTGCGCGCCAGCACTAAGCCCGTGGAGGGCCGCCTAACGGCCGAGAAAGTGCGGGTGGAAACAGAGTTCGGAATTATCCTGAATGGAGAAGGCGGAGAATTTGTAAATATTCCAAATCCGTTCAGAGGCACGCTGGTAATCGGGGGTGCCGGGGCTGGGAAAACGTATTCAATTGGCGAGCCTTTTTTAGAGCAATTCCTAAAAAAGGGAATGTGCGGCTTGGTATACGATTTTAAATTTCCGGTTCTGGCAGCGGCCGCCCAAAAGGCATTGATTTATGCGGGTGAACAAAAAAAACCAGTCAAACATCGTATTATTAATTTTCTTGATTTAGAGCGTACAGAAAAGATAAATCCGCTACGGCCGCAGGATATGCCTATTCCGGCATATGCAATGGAATATGCTAAAACAATTCTAACAAATTTAAATCCGGGAGCTGCCAAAAGCAGTGATGGTTTCTTTGAGTCCAGCGCTGAAGCATACCTGACGGCGATTATCTGGTTCTACAAAAACAATTACCCCAACCTGTGTACGATTCCCCACGTCGTGGCCACAGCCGTCTACTCGGACTTCACCCACGTCCTGAGTATGCTCGATACCGACCCACGCTCCCAGCAGCTGGCTCAGAGCATTATCACGTCGGTCAAGCTGAAAGCCGATAAGCAAACGGCCGGCATCATTGCCTCGCTGCAGATTGCCTTAGCCCGCCTGGCCACGCCCGAAATCAGTTGGGTATTGGCTCCGGATGAAACCCAGGGAGAAGGCTTTTCCTTGGATCTGAACGACCCAACCAACCCGACGCTGCTCACTATCGGCAACGATCCGACGCTGGCCCGCACCTTTGCGCCCGTTATTTCGTGCATCATTGCCGTGTGCATAAAGCTGATGAACCAGCAGAACAAGCACCCTAGCTTCGTGCTCATCGACGAGGGTGCTACGATTTACGTGCCGGGTCTGGAGACGCTGCCGGCGACGGCACGAAGCAACCAGGTGGCCACGGTGTACATGACCCAGGATCTGGCCCAGATGAACGATGCCTACGGGAAGGATAAGACGGCTGTCATGGTATCCAACCTGAATAACCAGTTTTTCGGCAAGATCAACTCGGCCGAGACAGCCCGGCTGATTTCCGATATGATCGGGCAGGAGGATGTCGAGCAGGTATCGGTCAGCGCCAGCAAGAGCATGGGTGGGGGGCAGAGCGGCAACGGGCGCAACATCTCCCAGAGCGTGAGCGTGCAGCAGCGGCAGGTTATCCGGGTTCAGGATGCTTACACCCTGCGCCAGGGCGAGTTTGTGTGCCAGACGGTCGAGACAGAAAAGCCCTTCGTGCAGGCCCGGTTCGAGCGCGACATAGAGCCAGGCACCTTTGCCATTGCCCCAATGTCCCACTTTGAGGAAGCCGAGGGCGTAGTTACCGAGAAGATCCGGGACGTCCTGCAGCAGGACCGCCAGGTGACGGAACAGACGATTATTCCCCTCAGAACGGCCCGCGAGCAGGAAGAAGATGCCCGCAGCCGGGAAGGTGATCAGAGGCGCGCGGCGCAGAAGGCAGCCCTGACGGCCCGCCGCAACCAAGCCGCCCAGCCCGCCGCAGAAGAGTCTACCAGCGTTGAGCAACCGGCCCAGGAAAAGTTGGTGGCTCGGGAGCCCGCCGATCAGCAGCCGGATAGCCGGGGACTGGTGGCTACCCCGGCCATAACCAGGCCAGCTGCCCCCGCTATGCCGCAGCGCGTGGTGCTTCCCGAACCCACCGCCGCCGAACGGGCCCAGCTGGAGGCAGTAGCCCGCCAGCTGGCCGGCGAGAAACGGCTGGTGAAAGCGGAGAAAGTTGTCGCCACCACAGCCAAGGGCCGGCTGGTCGAGCAGAACCACGAGCGCATCTACGCCGAAGTAGCCCACGTCATCACTTCGTACCCAAACGAACTTAATCCCAAAGGGGACTCGCCGGAGCCCATTAAACCTACTTATTAAGCAGAACACCCTTATGAGTCAATCACTCCTTTCGTGACACCCGGCCATCTGCTGCGGGCCAATCTACGGCCGCGCCGGCGTACCGGTGCAGCCCGACGAGTTGAGCATCCGGGACCAGCTGCAGCTCCGCGGTCAACTGCTCGAATTGGCCAAGGCGCTCAAACAAGCCTTACGGGTAGCCGATGGGCAGAACTTCCAGCTCATGAAGGGGCTGCTGCTACGGGCCGACCTCGATGCAGGTATTCTGCTGGGCAAACACCGGCAACAGGCCTATACCTGGTTGCGCTTGAGCTGGCAACAAGCGCAGGCGCCGCCGCCGGCGGTAGCGCAGGCGCTCAAGGTCAGTGTCCGCCAACTTGTTTCCTGGCTACGCCAGCATCTGGCGCAGCCGATTACCCACCTAATTCCTCCCTCCTTTTCATAACTCCAGACCTGATACAATGGACACACCACAATTTACCCCGCCCCCGCCCGAGGATATTGCCCGGCTCAGGGCCCGTGCCAGCTTTAAACATCCGGACCAGCAGGCCATCATCGACCGACTGGCCAACGGTGAAATCGGCAATGAAGAATGCCTTCAGCTGCTACTCGATGATTCGCTGAAAAGAACGACCGCTACCCAACGGCAGAAGCAGGTTGAGGACGAGGCCAGCGCCGAGCTGGAGCGGCAACAACAGCAGCGGGCGCAACAGGCCCGGGAGATGCAGCAGAACGAATGGCAGGACGAGCCGACCATCATTTCCCAGCTACCGGGCGAAGCTCCCGCTGCGCAGGGTAGCGTGCTCTCCAATGGGGGTAAATCCGACGCGGCTTTGCCGGGCCGCACCGGTGGCACAACGGTAGTGCCTTTAGGAATCGGCGGCGCTTCCGGCACCTGGCCAGCAGTAGTCGAGACGCAGGCCACCACCGCGCTGATCAGCCTGGAGCCGACAGCTGCCGGGACTGGCGCCCAGAACCCGGAGGACTTTGAAACCGAGGAAGAAAGAGCAGATGACTTTGAGGATTAGGCCTGAATGAAAAAGATAAGCAAGATCAAAAAAACAGGCCGGCGCATGGATAATCTAGACTTCAATCAACTCGATGAGAAAGGCATTGAACTGCCGCTCGAAGAACGGGTAGGGCGTCACCGAGGCTTTCCCAAATCCAAGCCGCAGGCAGCACCCCGCCTTCCGCTACTGCCTACAAGCGACCATTTCACCGGCTTAGACTCCGAACAGATATGAGCTATCCAAATGACCGCTTTGGGCCGGCCGGACCGCCCGACAATTTCTTTAAGACCAAAGACCCCATCGTACTGGCTTCCGCTCAGATCGTGGCCAGCGATTTCCGGCAGTGGGAAATGCAGACCGGCCAGAAAACCATCCGGGGGGAATTCGACGCGGACCATTTTCGCAAGGTGCATGCTTACCTGCTACAGGATACGTACCCCTGGGCCGGGCAAACGCGGCGGGACATGAACGATATGGCCCTGCGCGACCGAAGCAGCGAGGCAACGGGGGCCCCGCTGACGTTTGAGAAATCAACCAACGTCAACGACCGGCTTGATGAAATCAGCGCCCAGCTTAAACAGGAAAATGGCCTGCGCGGATTAGAGCAGCCCGAGTTCGTGCGCCGGCTGGCCAGCTACTATGACCAGTACAACCAGGTCGCTCCGTTCCGCGGCGGCAATGATGCCACGCTGGGCATTATAACGGAACAAATTGCCAAAGGAGCGGGGTATGACGTGCGCCTGGAGCAGGCCCTGAGCCTACGCCCGGAAGCCGACCGTGCGCTGCAGTTGGGCCCCAAGGTGGAGCACCGGGGCCTGGTCGCCGTCCTGAACAGCGTGACCACGCCGGCGCAGGGCCTGGAGGCCGAGCTGCTGCGCCGCCCATCGCTGCGCGAGTTAACCCCTGACCCTACACGCCGTACCCACGAGCAAGACAACCAGCGCGATATGCTGCAGTCAGGCGCAATTATTGCCGATATCCTCGGCGGGCGGGCGGGCGGGCAGGAACAGTACCAGCTCATGAAGCAGAGTGTGGACGAGATTAGCGCCGGCAACATAACCAGCCAGAATTTGCAGGTCGTCAAGCAGCTCAGCGAGTCCGTCAAGGGCAAAGGAGTGGATGCCAGCGTATCAGATCGCTTCGAGGCCGCCACAGCCAACCTGGCCGCTCTGAAAGGCTACTACACGGGGCCGGCAACCGACAAAGGCATCCGTGGCCCTGGAGACCGTGGCCGTGGCAGCAGCAGCCAGCAGGAGCGATAACCAACTGCCCACGCCAGCTGCCGGGCATCAGCTAAAAAAAGCCCCGGCCATGCCGGGGCTTTTTTCTTGAAGAGCACCTGACTGGATAAATCACTGGTATCGATCACTGAAATCGACCAGCGACTTGCCTGTTTCTGCTCGCTCAACCAGCATTCTGAGCAGCACCGCATTTAGTTCTGCCTCAGCACTGGTCAAGTCAATGGCGGAGGCAACCGGGCCGATAGAGCCAGCACAGACGAGCGGGGCGAAGAGGTCGAGAATATGCACGGCCGCCGGGGTGCCGGCTTTTAGGGCGCTGGCCACCGTGCCAGCGATCAGGTCAGCCAACTGCAGGCCGTCACTATGGTGCGAATCCCCAAATTGGACCGGGCCATCCAAAATGAAATTCAACGGCAAATCAACGCCGAATTCTTTGGGCGCATCTACCAGCCCGCGGCTTCCTAGATCATTCAGAATAGAGGCGTATGCCACCAGCGGCTTTGAATCATCCAGCGTCACTCGCAGGGCCCCATGATCAACGCTCAGAGCCCGCAGCACTGAAACTGCTGATGGTACTGACAGATCCAGGAACCACTTGATTCGACCATTCTCTTCGCTGATGGTGGAAAGCTCATCCTGCACGGCGGCCACGAATGGGGCCGAGCGTGCTAACCGTAATATATCGGTTACAATGCTGGCCGGGTCCATGCTTAGGGGCAGCGAGGCCGAGTAGATTCCCTCCACCGTCTGCCCAGCTTTGCGGCTCATCAGCTGCAGAAAATTCGTCAGGGCCGTGACTGCGTCCTGATCGCCGCTGCGCACATACAGGTACAGGGCATTAGCGATGAACCGATGAAAGTTGCGCTGATAGTAGAAGCTGTTCCGTTCCGCAAGCGCCGGCTCCAGGGCGTATTCAAAAAACTTGCAGGCCAGGGCATAGGCTTTCTCGTGGGCCACGAGGGCGGCGCGGCCCGTAAACTGGGCTACCAAATACTCTACGCCGGCCACAGCCTTCTTATGCTTGAATAAGTCACTTCCCTTAAACTCGGCTGCCTTCGTGCCTACCAGGGCCCGAACAGACTGCAGAACGTGGGAAGCTTCTTCCGGCTCGATGACAACGCCGGCGTAGACAAAATAAGGCTGGGCGGCATCCTGCAGGTTATCCCCGGAAAAGCCCGACTCATCACAGAAAACAGATTTTCCCATTAGGCGAATCCAAGAGTAACAATTGAAGGAAGGGGCGTAAACCAGAACCTGAAAATAGAACAACTACCGGTTGGCTCCGCGAAGCTTGGCAGCTACTTCGTCACAATAGGACTGGAACGCTTCGGAATACCCAGTACGCTCCAATCGGCTCTGTTCCTCACTCACGATGTCGTCCGCCGACATGCCGGTCACCCACACCGTGCCGATCAGGCGCACCAGGGTACGGGCGTACTCGGCCGGGTCAGCCCGCAGGCGGGAAAAGGCTGGGTGCTGGTCGTGAAAAACCACCTGTTCCAACGACCAGGATATGTGCGCAGCAGCAGACTCCTGCTGCACAGTCCAAAATTCCTGAGTTTCACCTTGTAGATCGTCTTGTTCGGGGGAGGGCATGCTGGTGGGGCTTAGGGTGAATAATCAAATGTATATAAAACGGGTGGCACGTTCTGCGGTACCCGCGGATAGCAGAACGTCCACATAGGGAACCCTCAGAAAATGGAAAAAAACAGCACGTTAAGGGATGAAGAGGGATTAAGTCCCCCGAGTGTGAGGGTTTGCCCTTTTTGTTTACTAACACGCATCTTAGTGCACCCGCCGGTTTTTACTGGGCAAACCAGTCTGGCTACACCTGTTTACTCAAGCAGTCATTGAACCTGCACTATGCTAAAGCAACTCATTACCGACTTTCGCAACAAAGCATTTACGGATAACCTGTTAGGGTCTGATACTCACTTCCAAGAGCTGGTCGGCTTATACCCGCGTATCCTGCGCGAACTGCTAAGAGACTACGATACCTACCGGCACCATATTGCCTCCTTTCTGAACGTGTTGGAGCAAATCGGCATAACGGCAATGGGGCTCAGTGGGGAGATTTTCTTCGTGGTATACCCCGGAGTCGTAGCCATTAAGAACACCAAGAAGCCCGATTTGGCTTTTATGGAGCGTAGAGTTGACGATGCCACGCTCCAAAAGTTGAACGATATCCTACAGGTTACGCATGCTGCGGACAAACAAGTGCGTATTCATGATTTCGAACTGAACACCAGCTCGTTCACTGTTGCCGAGGCAGAATCCGTTGCTTCCCTCTATATCCACCGGCTGCAAAACGAATCCAAAAAGATGGTCTGGTCGGTGGAAGAAGTGAACAAATTGTCACTCGACCTCGCTGTTCTCCGGAAAGCGCTACTCGTCTGCAACAACATCGAGTCGTTCTATCACGCGGTTGGCATATTCCTCGACCGTCTGTCTTCTTCCGAGCATTACCAGCTGGGACGGGATATGTGCGAAGAGTTTCTCATGTGTTCCTTCCTCGACGGGGTACCTGAACTTGGGTTTTTCTGCTCTTTTCGGTTCTATTCTATCAGCAAGAATGCGCAGGCTGCCCTGGTGTATGCGAACCTGACTCTATGTGCCACACGGGATAAGGGTGCCAGGGGTGCCATTTCCACTCGGTTTATTAGAGAGCTAGTTTGGCAGTCCATGAAGATGTTCCGGAGCCTGAACCTGGCGCCTTTTGCTATTAAGGTGTATGAAGAGCGTCCCGAACTGGTTTACGAATCGGAGTACGAGCGGCACTCCCTCGACCAGACCTACTTTACTGTGCTGTTAAGCTACAAGGCTCCCGAACTTCCCTATAAGATTTACGACTACCTTAATCAGGAACGGGAAAGTATATTCGACGGGGGGCCACATGAGGCCATGCCCTGGTTAGCCACGCTGTATAACATCCGGCGATTATATTCCGAAAAGCCGGAACAGCTGCAGTTGCTGGACTACTACATCAACATTCTGGAGCACATTGCCCCGGCCGAGATGAAGAAACGGGTCAAGAGCATTGTCGAGGGCGACCGACAAAATCTGAGGGAGTATTTGCTTGCCTCGCTGCAGCAGCTCTACCGCACCCGCAGCATCGACGATTTCGTGTACGACAACGACCAGGCCCTGACATTCTCGGGCCGTCTAATTCCCTCCAGCGTGGCCGAGCAGGATGCTTCCTCCTTCCTGCTGGCCATGGTGGTCAGATCCGATTTCAGTGTATTGTTTCAATCAACCTCGGCCGAAGACGCGGTGCCAATTATACCGCAGCAGCAAGCCCCCGTTGAGCCTATGTACAGGCGCTATGTGGAAGAAGCAGCGCTACCTAGCATCTTCGCCATCACCCCACAGGAGGAAATAACGTGGCTGGCATTGGTCGAAGGAGCCCTCTACCAGTTGAACTTGGCAAATGCAGAATACAGCTTCCACAAGCCCGCTAGCTGGGAAAACGCCCTGTACAGGCACTCCGTTCATCAAGAGTTATTTGCCGGCCTGGGCTTCGATACCACGATTAAAGATCGGCGCGGCGGGGTGAGGCAGGTATTTCCGGAAGAGCACGAGCAGGCCGAGCAAGAGTTGGTAGCAGAGCTATCCTATGCCACACTAAACATCAGTCCGGACAAGCGTGCGCTACTGGTTGTAAAGGACATGGAGTTGGCTGGCTACCCGCACAATCTGTTTCTTGACCCTGATGGCCAATTTATTCACCGAGAAAGAGCCATCACCAACATCGTGTCGAGCGAGTGGTTTATTGCCAATGCGGGCAAGCAAAAGCTGGCAGCAGATTACTCCAAGTCCATCTGGATACCGGTTGCGAGCGGGGACGTACCCTTAAGCACACTTTACAGCAGGATAGAAGAAGCCTTGATTGCACACGCTTTTACTGTGTCGGAGGAAGTAGAGTTGGCCGAGCCGCTCCGCGCAGACCTGAACATCGTGTGCTCCCACGGCGCCTCGGACATTTCCGAAACCCAGATAGTATCGCAGACACTTCTTTCCGAGGACTTCGAGCAAGCCACCGAGCACTTTACGTTCAATTTGGACAATGTAGTGGGCAAGGGCAAAGTGTTAATATTCTTCGTGTGCCACTCGGGGTCCACGCGGTCTGAATACTTTAAGAACAGCATTTCGTCCCTCGTGAAACGGTACCTACGGGAAGGCTATAGCGCGGTCATTGCGCCAGCATGGGCGCTGCATGTGTACGTTCCTGGAATCTGGCTGCCTGTCTTCCTCCAAAGCCTCCAGAATGGCCATAATATCAGCACGTCAATGTTCAACGCCAACATGGCCGTTCGCGAAGTATATCCAACTCCGGCAGCCTGGGCGTGCTTGCACCTGTACGGTGACCCGCACCTCACGTTAGAGGCACAGGCCACCTCGTAGGCTTCCAGGCGTGCGATTGTCTCAGTCCTTAACGTGCTATTTTTATCGTTTCCTGAGTAGACCCCATATAAGCAAAAAGCCTCCGGTCGGAGTCGACCGGAGGCTTTTTGCTTATATGGGGTCTACTCACCGCACCAGCAGCTTTACCGCCAGCGGGCCGGAAGCGCAGCTGACCTCAACCAGGTACACGCCGGGCGTGTAGTTTTCCAGCGACCAGGCTACGTCTACTGAAGCCGCGGCCGCGACCTCCTGTTCCATCAATATCTGAGTGGAGGTAGCCGAGCGCACCCGGATAGCAATGGAGCCGCTCGTAACGCCCAAGCCGGTTAGGTGCAGGTGGGCACGTTGCCCCACCAGCGCCGGGTTTGGCCAGACCTGCAGGGCAACGTGCGCGCGCGGGGCCGGCAGCTGGGGGCCGGCCGCCGCCGGAGCAGAAAGGGTTGGGGCGAGAGCCAGGCCACCGCCGAGAAGAGCAACGAAGCTCAGGCAACGAAAAACAGAAATCATAGGAAAACGGATTGGTGGGTGAACGTGAAAAACAAGCAGTTTACTGGACCAGCAGGCGCGCGTAGTAATGCTTGCCAGCGCATTCGGCATCGATGAGGTATACCCCAGTGCTGAACCCTTCCAGGGTCCAGCTCAACTCGGAGCTGCCCGCGGACAGCTTCCGATCCACCAGCACCTGCGAGGAGGCCAGCGCCTGCACGAGCAAGTGAACATCACCGGTGCCCGCGGCGGGCAGGCGCAGGGTAACACGCTGCCCGTTGCTGGCTGGGTTTGGATAAAGACTTACTGCGCCCCCGCTCGCTGAGGCGCGCAGCACGGCAACTGGGGAGTAAGAGAAGGTCTTGTCTGCATCCACCTGGCGAAGCCGGTAATAGGTCGTGCCGGTTCTGAGGCGCGCGTCGATAAGCTGATAGCTACGGACGCCGGCGCTGGTGCCAGCAGCAGCGACGGTACCGATGACTTCAAAGTCGCGGCCCGTGCTACTGCGTTCAACCTCAAAATAGGCGCTGTTCTTTTCTGATGCGGTTGTCCAGCTCAACAAGGCAGCATCATCGGGCCGGGTAGTAGCCGTAAAGCGGAGTAGCTCAACTGGGAGCGGGGTAGGGGGGACCAGGCGCACGACGTTGGAGTACAGCGTCACGCCGTCGGTGTGCGTCAACTCGACGCGGTAATACGTGGTAGCAGACAAGGCTAGACCTGGAGCGTAGGCCTGCGAGCTAACGGTACTCACGCTATCCACGCCAGGTTGCTCTGGCCCAAGATTGGTGAAGCTAAGGCCATCACTGGAGACCTGTAGCCGCATTCCCGTACTCTTGTATTGGGCCTGGACCGACCAACTTAATGCCGGCTGCCGGCTGCTATTGAGCGAGCCGCTCAAGCGCGGGGCAAGGCGCGCGGCCGTGAAAGTGCGAACGACCGGATAGGCTGAGCGGTAGACGGGCCCCAGGGCGGGATCAGTGATAAACTCATAAATAGCCGTCTCGTAAACGTGGCCGATACTGGGATTACGCATATTCAAAATTGAATCCGCGGTAGTGCCATTGCCCAGCAAATAAGTACCCCCAGCAACACGGTTGATCGGATCAATTTCCTGGGTTGAGCCCGAATAGGTTACCCCGTTGGTTGGGGCCACCATAGGCGCACTTCCAGGACGTACTTCCCGCACAAAGGCAACGTATTCGGTCGCATTGCCAGGTTTCCAACTAAGGGAAGCAACGCCGGCATTGAAGGCAAAGGCCTGTGACGAACGAAGGTTCAGCTTCACAGGTGGGGTCGTATTTAAGCGTACCGAGATGTCATCAGAGCCGCGGTTGACGGTCACGAAGTCTAGCATACCGTCCTTGTTCACGTCGGCGACGACCAAGCCAACGGGACGACTGGCTACCGGAACTTCCCCAGCGGCCGTGAAGACGCCCGCGCCATCCCCGAGGCGGACCGAGACAGTGTTTTGCGCATCGTTTGCTGTTGCCAGGTCCAAATGGCCATCCCCATTTATATCCCGTACCGCCACGTCACGGGGGTTACCGCCAACTGGATAGTCTTTCTGAACCAGAAAGTAATTCTGGGAGCCGTAGTTGAAGCGCACCGTTACAAACTGCTCGTTGTAGCTGGAGGCAATCAGGTCGGGGAAACCGTCTTCGTTGATATCGCCGATGGCCACGCTGGAGAGTCCACCCGAAGCGAAAGGGGTAAAAGCACTATTGTAAAAGCCATTGGCGTTAGCCGTCGAAACAGAAAACGAATTCGAGCCCGTGCTGGTCACCAGGTCCGGGAGTTGATCATTGTCTACCCCGCCTGTGGCCAGCCCTGTGTTTGGCCCGTACATATTCACGCTCGCATACCCAAATTCGTAGAGCTGACCACCGTAGTTGGTCCGAACCATCACAGTGGTTTCGCCCGCAGCAATCATCTCCGGGTAGCCGTCTCGGTCCATATCGGCCAGCAGAATTTTGACCGGGCGGGCCGGAATACTTACCGTCGAAGCGGCTCCGAAGCCACCGGCCCCATCACCCAGCCGAAAAGAGGCCGTGTTATCGCTGTTGGCCGTTGCCAGGTCCAACCTGCCATCCTGGTTAATATCGCCCAGGGCCACGCTTATGGGCGCAGCACCGACGGAAACCTGCGTTGAGCCGGTAAAGCCACCGGTGCCATTGCCAAAACGCACGGAAACGGTGTTGTGGAGCGCGATACTAACAACGCAATCCAGAATGCCATCCCCGTTCAGGTCGCCCATGGCAACACTGGAAGCCGAGGTAGTACCCCCAACAGGGGCAGCCGACACATAGACTTCATGGCCCGTGAAAATGGGAATGCGACTCTGCGCCCGCACGTGGGCCATAGGCAGCAGGGCAAGGGAAAGTAGGGCGAGAAAAAAGGGCTTATACATATTTTCCAATGGAAAGCGGTAAGTGAAAAGCAATACAGCGGGGGGAGGGGCCAATTTTTGGCGACACATTTACCGGGCGGCGGTTCGGGTTTTCACCAGGTCGAGGGGAGCTGCGGCCACCGGCAGCGCCGGCGTCATGATCAGACCCATGGCCGGGGGTTGGGAGAGCAGGTAGGCGACGGGAAAGCCGTGGGCCGGACCAGCATTGAATTCGTACACGGCGACCTGGTACACCGTCTCTGGCTGCAGCCCGGTAACCGTGAGCTGGTTGTCATTGCCCGAGGAAATCACGTAAGCGCCTGGCTTGAGCTGGCCGTTCTGGCCGTATTGATTGGCTGGGCAGGCATAGTAGCGGTTCTGTAGCGGCAGCATCAGGCCGACCCCGGGCTCTCCGACGACGACCAGGCGGCCATTGCCATCCCCAGGGGCAATCGTGAGTTGGGCGGAGGTGCTCGTCAGGGCCGTCACATCCACGACCGAAGCGGGCTTGGCGGGCTCAGCGCGCATACATGCCGGAATGGAGCACAGCGCCCGGGCCGTGCGGTGGTTGGTCTTTTCGTACACTGGGAAAGACTCCTGCCCCCGTAGGCCGGGCGTGGTGTTGTACTCGTAGGCCGTCACCGTATACTGGCGACCCGGGATAAAGCCGAATACCGTTACGACCGTGTCCGGGCCGGCACTCACCACGAAACTGTTCTGACCGGGTTGAATCCGGTCGCCCTGGGCGAACAATTCACTGGGGCTGTACTGCTGCCCGTTCGTGGGTTGGGTCGAGGCGTAGCTGGCAAATTCTTCCGAAACAATCAGGAGCCGGCCACGCCCGTTACCGGGATGTACACTGATTCGTACGGTGCTGCAGTCTAGCACGCTCACGCGTACCCGGCTCGGGCCAATGGTTGGGGCAGTAGTGCGGGGAGCTTCCGCCCGCGCAACGCTGAACGAGAAAACCAGCAAGGCAAGTAGCTGAGAGAACTGGAGGGAAAGCATGGTAGTAGGGAAATAGGATGAATTATTGAACCAGCAGGCGGGCGAACCACCGACCTTCGGAAGCCTGCACTTCGACCAGATACACGCCGGGGGCAAAGCCCAGAAGCGACCAGCTCCAGTCGGCGGCGGCCGCGGCCGGCAAGACACGCTCCAACACAAGCTGCGCGGAGGCAGCAGCACGAATTCGCACGGTGATCGGGGATTGCAAATCGGTCAGGCCACTCAGGCGCAGGTGGGCGCGCTGGCTGCTGCCGACCGGATTAGGCCAGAGCTGCAGCGCCGTTTCTGCCGCACCCGGCTTGAGCACCACGATGGGGGAATAAGTCTCGCTACCGTCCAAGTCCACCTGCAGCAGGCGGTAATAAGTAAGGCCGGCCAGGGGCTTGGGGTCCAGCAGTTCGTAGTGCTGAGCCTGCACGGAGGTACCCGCCGACTTGACCCGGCTCACGGCCACAAACTCGCGGCCGTTGGGGCTGCGTTGCACCACGAAGTAGTTGCTGTTGACTTCGCTGGCCGTACCCCAGCTAAGCTTAGCCCCGCCCGAGAGCTGCGCTTTCCCCTTGAAATACACCAATTCCACGGGCAGGGGCTGGGCAGGAATCAGGCGCACTTCGTTGGTTGAATACAGCGAGTCGCCGTCGCGATGCGTAAGCAGCACGCGGTACGACGTAGCCAGAGCAATCGGGTTGGCAAACGTGTAGGTCACGTTATGCACCGTAGTCGTGCTGTCCGTTGTTACCAAAACCTGATCCGACGTGGGCTCGAAGTCCCTGCCATCCTCCGCTTTCTCAATCCGGAAAGCCGTCGCATGGTACAGAGCGGAAACCGCGAAACGCAGCGTCACGATGTTGCTGGTCGAGATGATGGGTCGGTTCATCACCGGCATCATGCGGATAGAGCGGAAAACCAGGCGGGCAGGCGCTTGCGTGTAGACCGGTCCAGCGCCGGGCTCGATGTGGTACTGGTAAATGACTACTTCGTATTCATGCCCGATGCTGAAGTTGCGCAGCACAAACGACGTATCAGCCAGGGCCAGCAGCGGAGATACCGAGTCACGACGCGCCAGCAAAAAAGTGCCCGGTCCTACCTGCGCATCCGGTAGCAGCAGCGAGCCGTCAAAGCGCTGCGTGTACTCGACGCCGTCAACCGGCGTCATCAGCGGGCCCTGCCCATCTTTGACGACCCGGCCAAAGGCCACCCAGTGCGGCTCGTTGCCGTGCGTGAAGCTTACCCCGGTAACCCCGCGGTTATAGGCAGTCGCGTTGGCAAACTCCAATTTCAGGTTGCGCGGGGGCACCACGACAGGAACCGGAATAGCCGTGGTAAAGACCAGCGATGAGGCCGGGGCCTGGCTCAGCAGATACACGGGCCAGATTTGGGTTCCCGAGATAAGCGTATTGTACTCGTAGACAAAGGCCTGGTACACGGAAGATGCCTCCAGGTGAGTAATCGTGGCCGTACTGTCTTGCGTATCGGCGACCACCCAGGCTCCGGGTTGTACTTCCGACCCCAGGCCGTAGCCGCCGGCCTGGTAATTCGTATTCTGCGTGGGATGGGACAAGCCGTTGTTAAGGCCCCCAATGCGCCGCAGGATAACCAGGCGCGCCGAGCCGGTACCGCTGGTCTATTGCAGCTTTGCCGTCGTCGCGGCCGTATCGGTTTGGACCAGGTTGCGAGCGGCCAGTGTGGGCTCCGGAGCCAGGCAGCCGGGCACGTACACGTTGGCCGTGTCCTGGGGAGCCGTGTAGGACGGCTGCTGACCGAACATATCGGCATTGTACTCGAAGGCAAAGAACTTGTAGGCGGTATTCTGGAGCAGCCCATACACGGTCGCCGTCGTATCCTGGCCCAGCTGGACGACGAAGCTACCGGGGCTGACGGCCTGGCCCTGGCCGAAATAGGGCGAGGGAAAGTAGTACGTACCGTTCACCGGTGCCGGGCTGACAGCGCCTGGGGCGCCTACGCGCTGCACGACGAGCATGCGGCCCGCGCCGTTGCCCTTATGTACGCTCAGGCGAATCGTCGAGCAGTCAAGCACGAGAGCCGTGGCCCCGTGCGCGCCCAGCGTCGGGGCGGGTGTACTAACGCACTGCGGCTGCGTGATGCTGGTGGTGACCCGCGCAGGATCAACTGTGGCGTACAGCGGCCCCGTTTCATCTGGAAATTCAGGGGAGGCATCACAATAGGAAATCACTTCAACCCGGTAGGTATGATCCGGAATCAGGCCCGAAACGCGCACGGATGTCGCCGCGCCGGCATACACGGCATAGTGACCGGCCCCGACCTGCTGGCCAGCCCCGAAGTAGAAGCTGGCGATGTAGGCGGTGCCCCACGCGGGAGCCGGCAGAGTAGCGGCCGCAGTCGTAATGTCCTGCATGAGCACCAGGCTATAGCGGCCGGTCGAGGCGATGCGGGGCGTCACAGAATGGTTCCAGGAAACCCAGGCCTCGCGGCATGAAGGCGTCAGCACCGTGACGGCCGAATCCTTACTGCACGGATCAACGCTGCCGGCAGCAGCCAGGCGGTAGGCTTGGGCGGCCCGCGGCGCGCCCAGACTCAGAATGAGGGCAAAAGCCCAGAAAGTAAAAAACTTCATAAACGTTGGGTTTTGTAGGAGAGGGTTAGCCCAGCAGCCAGTTCAGGCCCAGGGAGATTAGCGTGACGCCGGCGACGAACACGACCACGAACCGCACTTCCCGCAGCCGTGGCAAGCGCCACCTCTGACGGGACCGGTTCGGGGCGTACTGCCGGGAGAGGGATGCGGCGCCCGCAGCGAGCGGGGCCGGGGCTGTCCTGCGAACTTGCAGGAGCCTGGTGATGCGGGCCAGGGCAGTAGCACGGGCAGCTGGGGGGGGAGCGACAGACGACATGGCGTGTGGCTTAGTAGAAAAAGTAGGATTGCCAGAGCTGGTTGAGGCCTTCGGGCAGCAGCGCCGCCGGCAGGCGTTGTACCAGGCCGCGGGTGCTGGCCACGTAGCGGCGGCACAGCAGGCCGGCCCAGACGAGAAGCAGGAGCAGGCCCGCAGTCACGGGCCAGAGCATCAGGGAAAGCGACGGCTGAAAGGAAGTGGCCAGCGCCCCGATCAGCAGGGCAAACGAGGCCAGCAGCAGCAGCACCGGCAGGTAAAGCAGCGGCCAGGGGCGACGGGCCAGCGCGCTGGCGACGTGGGCCGAGTCTGGCCGCAGCCGCGCCGGGCGCGCCAGCCAGGCAGTAGCCACCGCCCGGCGATAGGCGCTCAACCGCGTGAACAGGTAGCCGCCGAAACCCAGGGCCCCAAGCAGGGGCAGCACGAACAGCGGCCAAAGCGCTGGGGCGGGACCAGCGTTGTAGATGTACGCCAGCAGGGCTGCCCCCCCCAGAAAGAGCGCCGGGGACGCCTGTAGCATCCAGCGGGCTACGCGCGGAGCCGGAAGCGGCGGCGTGGTTACGGGCTGCCAGAGACTATCCACATCGGGCAGAAAAACAGTTGCCTCCGCGCCGCCCAGCGCTAGCAGGCGCAGGTGAGCGAGGCGGCGGTTCCGCAGCCAGGTAGCCGAATCCGTGTCTGGGTCCTGGGGGGCGCACAGCACCAGCGCGTGCAGCTCATCAAAGCGGGCAGCCCCTTCCGGGTCTGTCTGCAGCAGCACGTCGGGAATGGCGGCGGGCTCACGGCCGGCCAGGTGCAGCACCGTGGTGGAAACGCCGGCGTTGGTCAGCGTCCGGTGCACCAGGGAAAAACTGGCCCCCACCAGGGCCCGGGTGGCCTCCTGCTGACGTAACAAGCCGATAGCAACGATTTCGGCCTGCTCGTAGCTTATCAGCGGCGCCGGCAGCGGTTGATCCTGCCAGCTGCGTCGGATAAGCGATACGGATTCTTCCGGGGTCGATGCAGGTACCGACGCGGAAGCAGTGGTTGTTTTTTCCATAGCGGTTGGAGCTGGAAAAGGGGTGAAACCAAGGAGATGAAGAGGCGCGGGAGAAGGGGTGAAAATAATTGCCACTAAATTTAGTGGCAATCAGGGCAATAGCATTGCCACTAAATTTAATTGCAAATTAGGCAAAACGCCGCCAGAAATTGTACCCCTCCCGGAAAGCTTCTTGAAATAGAATCGGCCAGAAAATAGAAAAGCCCTTCCCCTAGCGTGGGGAGGGCTTTTCATCCTGGAACCTAAGCTCTAGCAGAGCGAGGACAAGTTAGCGAAAATGTAATTGCAGACCACCACCATAGTACCGGGGCCAGCTGGTAAGCGGGGGGCGGAAGGCCAGGTAGCCTTGCGAGGCCTGCCCCGACAAGGAGAGCCAATCCGTCAGATACACGTCGGCCGTAAGGCCGACTTCCGGTCCGGCTGAGAAGCCCTGGGCGACGGCCTGGGCGACGGCCTGGGGCAACGCTTCCGAGGCTGGCCGGCGGACCCGGTCATAGCGGCCGTGCAGCTGCACGGCCGTGTGCACGAACACGACTTCCTTTACCCAGAACAATTGGGGGGCAATGCCGAAGCCCAGATCATAGCCGAAGTAGGGCGTAGCAGGACCGGTCTTTACGGTATTGATGCGGCCCGACTCGCGGAGCGCCAGAACGTCCAGGCGCAGCTTGTCGGAGGTAAAGCGGCTGTAGCCAAAGCGGTAAAACGCACCACGCGAGGCGTGGCCATACTGAAAATTAAAGCTGTTCAGCCGCTTTACCTGCCGCTGGGCCTGCCCCGAGTGGGGCAGGCCGGCAATGCAAACCGCGCCGAGCAGCACGGCGCGAACGAGTGAGTTCATAGAGCAGAATTAGAAGTTGGCGTGTTGCTGCTGCAGCATGCCTTGCATGCCCGCAACGAAAATTTGTTCCTTCATGACTTGCTCCGTCGCCTGCTGGGCCGGGCCCTTTTTGGAGGCTTCTGCCAGCAGGGTTTCGGCCTTCTCGCGGAACTCCTGGGCTTTTACCAGGTTCTCGGAGGCCTGCGACTGCACCAGCAGACGCTCCCCGTCCGTCATCGAGAACTTATTAGCCGTGTTCGTGCCATCCTGCAGCTCAATGGCCTGGGCGGTGAGCTCATCAGCCGTTTTCTTGTAGCGGAAAGCCATCGCAATTTTCTCCTGCTGGTTGCTGTTTTCCACGGCCAGGCGGGTGACGGCCGACTCAGCTGCCTGATCCTGGGCCTGAAGCACGTTGCGGCGGGTGCCCGACACGGTGGAAACCGTGTTGAATACGTCCTTGATGATGGCCGCGTCCCCATCCTGCGCGGAAGCCAGGGCATTGGTGAAGCGCTGCGACTGACCCAGTGCCGGCAACAGGTTACCCAGATGCAGCGTGGAGAGGTTGGACACCATATTCTTTACGTCCCGCATATTGGAGATGCGCAGGTCCTTGATGGAGGCAACTTTTTTCAGATCCTCCCGGATCTGCCGCTGCAGGTTCAGCCCGTCCGTGGTCAGGCTCTTAACCTCGTTGGAGATGTCACGGATCTTGCCCGAAATGTCTTTGGCCGTCGTGGCCACCGCATAGGCATCGCGAATGACGGAATAGCTCTTAACGGTTTCGACCCAGTCGTGGGCCTTCTTGGCAAATTCGGCAATCTGCACACCTATGTGCGGAACGTCCGTGGTCAGGAACTGCGCCGATGCCGACCGGGGCGCGGCAACCAAGGCATTGCCCAGGGCCAGCAGTAGGCCTGCTTTTTTAACGTGTCTCATACGGATTAGGAAAAAAGGAAGTGAAAGAAAACCGGCCGTAGGCTGCTACCAGGACCGGGAAAAGGCTTAGTTGCCACGCTGGCCCGGCTGCTGCACATAGCCGGGAGGAAGGTTCTGATAGCCAGGCTGGGCGTAATAGCCCCCCTGGCCCACGCCCTGCATCAGCACGGATTGCATCGGGTTGCCGTCCTGGCCCATAATCCCGGTGGCCGTGCCGGGGCCGCCCTGCTGAAAGCCGTTGCCGGCGGAACGCGCACCCGCGCCGCCACTTTGCGCGCGGGTGAGCAGAATCGGGTAGCCGTCGGGTAGCGTCACGTCGCGCAGCTTCTGGCCCGAGCGCGGCATACGGCCCAGCATCGTCACGGCCATCCGCCCGCCGATGCCCTGCCAGGAGTTGGCTGCCTGCTGGCTCTGGGCAATGGCGTTGCTCAACTCCTGGGTGCTCGACTGCGTCATGCTCGACATCATACTGTTGCCGCCGGCCGGCTTTTCCCGCTTCCCCGGGTCAATCATGATGCCGGGCATATACGAGTAGTTATAGACCTGTACGGCTACGCGGTGAGGGCCCAGGCGGTCAATCTGGAGCGTAACGCGGTTGCTTTCCACCGAGGCCAGGGCAGCAAAGATCATGTTGCGCGGAAACGTCACGCCCCCGAACGTGGCGTCTTCGGCCAGGCGTAGCAGCACGACCGAGCCGGTGCGGACCACCTGCGTGCCCTGGATGGTGCACCGGTAGAAGATATCGGGCACGAGCGAGCTTTCCAGATCCTCATCGGCCGACGCATTGCTGCCGCGAAACTTGACCGTATTGAAGCCGTCCATGCCCGGGATGTACTGCATACCCTTGCTGACGTCCTTGCCTTGCTGCTGCTGGCTCCCGAGCAGGGGACGGAACCGGCGACCAGACATTTTCTCGTAGTTGGACTTCACGCCCTCGGGCAGGTTGGCCAGCATCATGTTGATCTCGTCGTTTGTCTCAAACGGGGTCCCGTCCGTATCGCGGGTAGGGCGCGGGCGGGCCGCGGCGGCGGCGGCCTCCGTGGTAAATGAGCTGGCCCCGGGCGCAGTACCTGTCCAGGTCGGAGCCCGGCTGGGTTGGCGGTTGAAGGTGACGCGCTGCTGGGCGACGCGCTGCTGGGAATACTGGCCCGTAGAAGGGTCCCGGCGCGTAGCCAGCACCGAATCCGTGTTGTTGGCCCGGGCGGCCGTCGCCATGGAACGACGGTAGGCGGCCTGCTGAGCCGGGGTAGGCTGATCGTCGAGCGGCGGCAAATCTTCCTTGCCGCTGGCCAGCAGCGCATCCGGGCTCGTCTCTTCGACGGGGCGCGCGTTTTGTTCCTCGGTCAGGGTCTGCTCCAGAGCGGCTTGCGGGTCCGGGGCATCCTGCGGATTGACCGGCCCCGTCATGCTGGCTATCTGGTCGGCGGAAACGGCCGAGCCAGGGCCCGCCGCCGCCTGCTGCTGAGCCACGGACCAGTACCAGCCACCCAGACCCAGCAGCAGCAGCACGAACAGCCCGACCAGCACCGCCGTTTTGTTGTCGAGCACCTTTTGGCCCCAGTCAATCTTTTCCTTGGCGGGAGCCTCAGCGGCAGCATGCGCTTCAACGGGGCCCAATGGAGCCGACGCCGGTAGGGGCGAAGCGTCCGGCGTGGTAGGCGTAGCCGTCGGATTTGGTCCCGGTTGGAGAGTATCTTCAGTGTGCATATTGCTTATTTAAAGACCGTGGGAGCCGTGTTGATTACGCGGGAAGGCACATTCAGCTGCAGGGCGCGGGCCCCGCTGAGCTCGCGCAACCCCACGGCCAAGTGGCCTTCGTCGGTGGCAGCAAACAGCGGCACGGCGTAATACAGATAGCCCGTGCTGTTGCCGGCAATGCTCTGATTAGGGTGTCCCCCGGCAGGCATCATCGGCCGGCGGGCCTCGTTGCGCTTCTTGCCTAGAAAGCGCTTCTTGTCGTTTTCCACCAGCGTGAAGTCCGCGAAGTCAACCTGATAGTCGATGCTGCTGCTGTTGACGAGCTTAAAGCGCATGTAGGAGAACTGCTTGTCGTTGCGCACGTTCACCAGCGAAAGCGACAGGCGATTGTCCACGACGGCCACGCTGTGGATGGCCTCGTTGTACTGGTCGAGGCGCCGCAGCTGCGCGTTAATGCGGTTTTTCTTACTGGCTTCGCGATCCAGAGCCAGTTCATTATCCGGGCCTACGCCGGTCGAGGACGACGTCATCACGTTGCCCGTGCTGGTTTGCAGTCCGCCGTCCTGCACGCCCAGATCCGCTTGCGCATCGGCCACGATGGCATCCGGCCCCAGCAGCTCGGCCGCGGTGAGCGTTGCGGGCTGCGCGGGCGGGTTCAGCGCCCCGGGCTTGGAGAAATCATAGAGTGTCAGCACCGGGGCACGGACCGTGACCAGACGGCCCATCCAGTACTTATTGCCAAAGCGAACCAGCACCGGCGTCGGCGGCGCTTTCTTGGTGCGGGCCCGCACGAAGACCGAATTTGCCTCGATCTTGATCAGGTAGTTGTCCATCATGCCCACGTCCACCAGGCTCACTGCCCTGGGGAAAACCAGGTAAGTGGTGCTGCTGTCCGATACGGCCACGTCGAGCAAAGTGGGCGTAGCGCCGTAGGGGGTTTTGGGCGGGGGGGGAGCCAGACGCTCCACGGTGAAGTGCTGCCCATCGGCCGAGTAACCACCCTGGTGCAAACGGGGCGTGAAGGCCGGCTCAGGGGCAGCCGGGGTGGGAGCCGTATAGGCGGGCAAGGTGGCCGGTACTGGCACCGGGCGGCCGCGTTGGGCCAGTACTGGCGCTGCAACTAGCCCCAGGCCTACGAGAAGGATGAATTTCACGGGTAAAGAGAAATAGAGTTGGAATTGAGAGTCCCGGGCTCAGGCAGTCCGGACAGGAGTAGCAGCCTTACTGCGCCTCTTTCTTGGCGGCTTCCGCCGCATCTTTCATTTGCTGGAGCTCCGCCTGATCCCGCTCGCGCTGCGCCTGCAGGATTTGCTTTTCCTTCTCCGAGGTGGCCGGCGAGTAAGGGAAATAATCAAAGCGGGTCAGCATCATGCCGAACGGGTTCTGATTGCTGCGAAACGTGTTGGTCAGCTCGAAGCGGCAGCCCAGGGGCAGCGAGGCACTTTGCTTATCGCCGATAAAGCCCCGCTGCCGCATGTAAAGCCGGCCGGTAACCGGCAGCTTGGAAGCATCGAGCACGATGCTATCGACGGTGACCATGGTGCGGCCCCCAAACTTGATGTAGTTGCCCAACAGATCCTGCTTTTTCCAGTCGTTGTACAGCCGCCGCCCGCCAAAGGCATCAATCAGGGGCAAGGCCGTATTCAGATTGGTCTTGTAGGTGTACTGGTCGTGGGCAAACATATTCACCGCGAAGGTTTGTACCAGGTTGCGCATCTCATACATCGTATGATTTTCCGGCGCGTCGGCCAGCGCCATTTGGGTCGTGCCACTCTGGCCAACCACGTACACGCGTTGGCCGACACTGCCGTAGGCGTGCAGCACCAGGCCGCCGCAGAGCACGACCGTAACCACGGCCAGCGCGATGGTGCCCAAGGCGACCAGGCGCATGGAGGAATAAGATTGTTGGAGGTCTCGGAGCTTATCCATGAGTAAAAAAGAAGGTGGGTGGGGCGGCAACCAGCCGGTGGGCATGGTACTGCCCCGGTGAAAAGGAAAAGTGAGTTCTAGGGCCTGCCGGCCTTACCAGCTGCCGCCCCGGCCCCGGGGCTGGGGGGTAGGGCCCGGCATGAAGGGCGCGGCCGGCTCCGGCCGCGCTGCCGCACCGGCGCTGCCTCCCGAGGGAGGGCTGTCGTTGAGTACGACGGCACCCGTGGCGGCCTGGTCCGGCCCGCTGCCGCTACCAGGTAGCGGGAGCGCCATGGAAATGCCCTCCGGAGCGCTGCCCCCACTTCCGGAGCCAACCGCTGCCAGCACCGGTTCGCCAGCCGAAAGGGCAGCGCGCTCAGCGGAGGCAATTCCTCCTGTGCCGGCAGCCATGCCGTGCTGAGCGCCCCCACTGGAAAGGTTGGTCATGTGGTTAGGGGCACCCGGATTCACAGCCGCCGGCGAGCCCCAGCTGCCCGAAGCAGCTCCCAGGGGAGGAGAGGAAGCGCCAGCGGAGCTCCCCGCATCCACGGAAGGGCGGGAAAGCTGTGTTTGCCGGGCCATGCCCGTTTCGGCCGCGCCGGCTGGGCCGGAGCCCTGACCCAGCGTGCGGCTGCCGGGACCTTGCGCCGCAGCGGCCCCCATAGCAGCCGCCCCGCTCCCGGCAAAGTCGCCACGGCCCGAGCCGCCATATGCCGGTGAGACGAAGCCGGAGCCCCCGGTCGAGGCCCCAGCCATGCCGCCACCGCCCGCGTTTTGGGCTCCCATCAGGGAGGTAACTGGCGGAAGGGCAGTAGAGCCGCCCAGCATCCGGGCCGGGGAGGTAATGATATTGCCCCCGGCACCGGCCATCATCGGAGCTGCGCCACCCATCATGGCACCGGCCGCGTCGGAGGCCCCTCCCCCCCCCCCCCCCCCCCCCCCCCCCCACCCCGCCCCCGCCCCCGGCCCCCCCCCCCCCCCCCCCCCCCCCCCCCCCCCCCCCCCCCCCCCCATCCCCCCAG
>Ga0247729_10000005_pt1 | contig 135029 bp, 151 predicted proteins | sample UWRJL133311R2_FD_180958 | JGI IMG/M metagenome (GOLD analysis project Ga0247729, IMG submission 180958) | Plant litter microbial communities from Arlington Agricultural Research Station in Wisconsin, United States - UWRJ-L133-311R-2 | ecosystem: Environmental > Terrestrial > Plant litter >... | reverse complement strand
TCCTACAGCCGTTTCATCGCCGGCCTGAAAAAAGCTTCCATCGAGATCGACCGTAAGGTTCTGGCTGATCTGGCAGTGAACGAAAAAGCGGCGTTTGCTGCGATTGTCGAGAAAGCTAAAGCCACTTTGGCCTAAGTCCCCGACAATCACCGGGTCTCAGTTTTTCTGAGCCCGGTGTTAAACGTCATAAATAGGGGAAGAGCCTTAAAGCTCTTCCCCTATTTCGTATCTGGAGTCTGTACATGGAAAACCTGGACGCGCTGGTCTCGCAAGCTCTTGAGGCTGTGCAGAGCGCTGAAGATATCAATGCCCTGGAGCAAATCCGGGTTCAATACCTTGGCAAGAAGGGCGAGTTGACTCAGGTGATGAAGACCCTGGGGAATTTGCCGGCAGAAGAGCGGCCACAAGTTGGCGCGCTTATCAACGTCGCCAAGGAGCGTGTCACAGAGGTTCTCAATGCCCGTAAAGCGTTGTTCGAAGGCGCTGATCTGGCCGCGAAGCTCGCCGCCGAGTCCATTGATGTAACCCTGCCCGGTCGCGGTCAGACCTCAGGCGGTCTGCATCCAGTTACCCGTACTCTGGAACGCATCGAACAGTTCTTCACCCACATTGGCTACGGCATTGCCGAAGGCCCTGAAGTTGAAGACGATTACCACAACTTCGAGGCGCTCAACATCCCAGGCCACCATCCGGCCCGGTCGATGCACGACACCTTCTATTTCAATGCGAACATGCTGTTGCGCACCCATACCTCGCCGGTACAGGTCCGCACCATGGAATCGCATCGGCCGCCGATCCGCATTGTCTGCCCAGGCCGTGTGTACCGTAGCGACTCCGATATTACCCACTCGCCTATGTTCCATCAGGTCGAAGGCCTGCTGGTTGATCGCGATATCAATTTCGCCGACCTCAAAGGCACCATCGAAGAGTTCCTGCGGGTCTTCTTCGAGAAAGAACTGGCCGTGCGTTTCCGCCCTTCGTACTTCCCGTTCACCGAGCCATCCGCTGAAGTCGACATGGAATGCGTGATGTGCAGCGGTAAAGGCTGCCGTGTCTGCAAGCAAACCGGTTGGCTGGAAGTCATGGGCTGCGGCATGGTTCACCCGAATGTGTTGCGTATGTCCGGCATCGATCCGGAAGAGTTCTCGGGCTTTGCCTTCGGCATGGGTGTGGAACGCCTTGCCATGCTGCGTTACGGCGTGAACGACCTGCGTCTGTTCTTCGACAACGACTTGCGGTTCCTCGCGCAATTTCGCTGAGGCGCTTGGCGATGGGCAGCCAAAGAGGCCGCCATCGCAGAGCACCGGGGTCGCCCGTAACGAACTTTTTTGGAGAGCAGGATGAAATTCAGTGAACAATGGTTGCGCGGCTGGGTAAGCCCGCAAGTGTCCCGGGACGAGCTGGTTGCTCGTCTGTCGATGGCCGGCCTTGAAGTCGATAGCGTCACTTTGGCTGCTGGTGAATTCAGCGGCGTGATCGTCGGCGAAGTGCTGAGCACCGAGCAACACCCGGATGCCGATAAACTGCGCGTCTGTCAGGTCAGCAATGGCTCGGAAACCTTCCAGGTTGTCTGCGGTGCACCGAACGTGCGTCCAGGCCTGAAGATCCCGTTCGCCATGATCGGTGCCGAGCTGCCGGGCGACTTCAAGATCAAAAAAGCCAAGCTGCGCGGCGTTGAATCCAACGGCATGCTGTGCTCCCAGTCCGAGCTGCAAGTGGGCGAGGGCAATGACGGCCTGATGGAGCTGCCTGCCGATGCACCGGTGGGGCATGATTTTCGTGAGTACCTTGGGCTGGATGATGCCAGCATCGAAGTCGACCTGACGCCAAACCGTGGCGACTGCCTGTCACTGGCGGGCCTGGCCCGGGAAGTCGGCGCGCTGTACGCAACTGAGGTGACGGTCCCGGCTGTCGCCGCAGTGCCAGTCACTCACGATGAAGTGCGTCCGGTTGACGTGTTGGCCAGCGCTGCCTGCCCTCGTTATCTGGGGCGCATCATTCGCAATGTCGACCTGTCGCGACCAACGCCGCTATGGATGGTTGAGCGCCTGCGCCGTTCCGATATTCGGAGCATTGATGCCGTTGTCGACATCACCAACTATGTGATGATCGAACTCGGTCAACCGCTGCACGCGTTTGATCTGAAAGAGATCAACGGTGGTATTCGCGTACGCATGGCAGAAGAGGGCGAAAAGCTTGTTCTGCTGGATGGCCAGGAAGTCACCCTGCGGGCGGACACCCTGGTTATTGCTGACCACCAGCGCGCTTTGGCCATCGCCGGAGTGATGGGTGGTGAGCACAGCGGAGTTTCCAGCGAAACCCGTGACGTGTTCCTCGAAAGCGCCTTCTTCGATCAGATTGCTGTTGCTGGCAAAGCCCGCTCTTATGGGCTGCATACCGACGCTTCGCACCGTTACGAGCGCGGTGTCGACTGGCAGTTGGCTCGAAAGGCAATGGAACGAGCTACTGGCCTGTTGCTGGAAATCACCGGTGGCGAAGCTGGCCCCGTGATTGAAACTGTCAGCGAAAAAGATTTGCCTGCCATTGCCCCGGTCACTCTGCGTGCTGAGCGTATCGAGCAGATGCTGGGTCTGAGAATGGACCCTGCTGAAGTTGAGGGGTTGTTGACTGGCCTTGGCCTGAGCGTTTCCGCTGTAGTAGCAGGGCAGTGGCAGGTTGAAGTGCCAAGTCATCGCTTCGACATCAGCCTTGAGGTTGACCTGATTGAAGAGCTGGCACGTCTGTATGGCTACAACCGTCTGCCGGTTCGTTACCCCCAGGCGCGTCTGGCTCCGCAGGCCAAGGCTGAAGCCCGCAGTGACTTGCCTGAACTACGCCGTTTGCTGGTGGCTCGTGGTTATCAGGAAGCCATTACCTACAGTTTCATCGACCCTAAACAGTTCGAGCTTTTCAGTCCCGGCGTTCAGCCGCTGATGCTGGCAAACCCGATTTCCAATGACATGGCGGCAATGCGCGCTTCATTGTGGCCGGGTCTGGTCAAGTCTCTGCAACACAACCTCAATCGTCAGCAGGATCGTGTCCGCCTGTTTGAAAGTGGTTTGCGTTTCGTCGGTCAGCTGGACGGCCTGAAGCAAGAGCCGATGTTGGCGGGTGTGGTGTGCGGTAGCCGACTGCCCGAAGGGTGGGCGCAAGGTCGCGACGTTGTCGACTTCTTTGACGTCAAAGCTGATGTTGAAGCGGTGCTGGGTTTCTCGGGTGCGCTGGATGCCTTCACATTCATGCCGGGTAAACACCCCGCGCTGCATCCTGGTCAGACTGCCCGCATCGAACGCGATGGCCGTGAAGTCGGCTATGTTGGCGCCATTCACCCTGAACTGTCGAAAACCTTGGGACTGGATCGTCCAGTGTTCGTTTTCGAGCTGGTACTGGCTGAAGTTGCACTGGGTAAAATGCCGAAATTCCAGGAGTTGTCGCGGTTTCCTGAAGTCCGACGTGACCTGGCGCTGATCGCAGATGAAGGCGTCGCCGCGACTGCAGTGCTCGAGGTTATTCGAGAAAATGCAGGCGAATGGCTCACAGACCTCAGGCTATTTGACGTCTATCAAGGTAAAGGCATTGATCCGCATAGAAAAAGCCTTGCAGTCGGCTTGACCTGGCAGCATCCATCGCGCACTCTTAACGACGATGAGGTCAATGCGGCGACGCATAAAATCCTCACCTCACTCGAGGAAAGGTTAAACGCCACGTTAAGGAAGTAGCGTATGGGGGCTCTGACGAAAGCTGAGATGGCCGAACGTCTGTACGAAGAGCTGGGCCTGAATAAACGAGAAGCCAAGGAATTGGTGGAGCTGTTCTTCGAGGAAATCAGGCACGCTCTGGAAGATAACGAGCAGGTCAAATTGTCCGGATTCGGCAATTTCGACCTGCGAGATAAACGCCAGCGTCCAGGTAGAAACCCGAAGACCGGGGAAGAAATTCCTATCACGGCTCGCCGTGTAGTCACGTTCCGTCCAGGGCAGAAGTTGAAAGCCCGAGTTGAGGCATATGCTGGAACCAAGTCATAACGATGAGCTCCCGCCGATTCCTGGCAAACGCTACTTCACCATTGGTGAGGTCAGTGAGCTCTGCGCGGTAAAACCGCACGTTCTGCGTTATTGGGAGCAGGAGTTTCCTCAACTCAACCCCGTAAAGCGCCGCGGTAATCGCCGGTATTATCAGCGTGAAGACGTTTTGATGATCCGGCAGATTCGTGGCTTGCTCTACGAGCAGGGTTTCACCATCGGCGGTGCGCGGTTGCGCATGACGGCGGGAGAGCCCAAGGATGAAACCCAGGAGTACAAGCAATTGCTCCGGGAAATGATCGTCGAGCTTGAAGACGTTCTGGTGGTTTTGGCCAAATAGAAGTCGGTCAGATACTTCCATAATTCAAAAGCTTAGGTTATATTCCTCGAAGTTTTCGCACTTAGCGAAGCTGATACACGCCTAGTCGGGGCGTAGCGCAGCCCGGTAGCGCACTTGCATGGGGTGCAAGGGGTCGAGTGTTCGAATCACTCCGTCCCGACCATTTAATTCAATGACTTAGCCACCTTCGGGTGGCTTTTTCATTTCTGCCTCAGTGACTTTTCGAGTGACCTTGGGGTTTTTCGTCATACCTGCCTCCTCTTCAGAATCGTCAGCGCTGGTGCGCGCGAGTCGGTTGCTGATACCTTATTTGCCGCTGCAATCAATTGATCCAGCTCTGCCGCCGAGTAGTGACTGGTGATACTGCCGTTCTTGTGCCCGAGCAAAGCTTTCCGGTCTTCCTCGGTCACGCCAGCGGCGCGCAGCCTTCTGCCGAAAGAGTGCTTGAGGTCGTGAATACGGATTCGCAAAAATCCGTCATGGGCCGGCCTCAAGTACTTCTCCTGCCACTTCTTCGCTGCCCTGATCCGCGCCTTCTTCCAGGCCGAGTCATTCATGCGGTGAACGGTCGTCTCATTCCCTTCATGGTCAGGCTTGCCAAACGGAAATACGTACAGCGGGTGCATCCCTCGCTGGCGCTCCAGTACCGACTTGGCAACGTCATTCATCACCACCAAGCGCTCATCCCGGTTTTTAACACCGGCCTTTGCGCTTCGGCCGCCAAACCCTGCCGGGATCAGAAATACGCTTGTTCCCAGCTCCGGCACCGCAATCTCCCAATCCCACTGAAGTTTGCACACCTCCTGCTCCCTGCATCCCGTGTTGACCTTGAACATCGCCATGGTTTGCAAGTGCGGCGGCAGCTCGGCGAACAGAATCGATTGCTCTTCCCACGAAAGCGGGTAGGGCTTGCGACTGCTCGTCTTCTCGTCCAGCAGAGAAATCATCGGCACCACATCGAGCCACGGCCTGCGCTCCTCGTCTCTCCACTTTCGTGCGCAGAGATTCAAAACCCGGATGACCCGCTGCAGTGCGATGTTGACGGTCCTGTTTGTCACGGGCCGCCCGGTCGACGGCTCAAGCTTTGACTTTATGTACGGGGCCAGGGTGTCGTCATCGACGTGGGTGATCGGCAGATGCCCGATAAACGGGTCGAGCTGATCAATGTAAGTGGCTGATAGGTTGATAGAAGGCTGATTTCGCGCCTCCAGCAGGAACCGGATTGAGGCTTCCCGCCACGTCCGTACCTGGCGCACGCCGTAAACCTTGCGCTGCCTCAGCTTCTCCAGCATGTGAATCAGGTACTGCTCGGCTTCCGCCCGGTCACTAGTGCCAGTACTTTCTTGAATTCGTTCTCCTCTGTATTTCTTGTCGATTTTCCAGATGCCGTTCGGCATTTTCTGGAGCCCGGTGATTGCTTTTTGGGCCATGCGTCCGCTCCTTTTGCTTCAACATGGCGCTCGCTGCGAGGCCGATTGTTGTCCTGATTGGCTGCCTTTTCAATCGACTTGCGCTCGACATAGGCGTCAGCCCATTGATCAAGCTCTATCCGATCAAAGCCGACACCCTGTTTTCCAATGGGGAATTCCCGCACAAAGGGCCGAACCGTCTTATTGAACTCATCCCGGCACATGCCGAGATAGCCGTAGGCATCACCGGCCCGGATGAACCGGGGCAGGATCTGCGATACCTGGGCTGCAGTGTTGTTTGCCATAGGCGTACTGCTCCGGGCCGCGCTGGGCGGCGGAAGGGGTTACTTGGCAGGGAAGTATTCGGTGTCGTATTCGAGCTGGGTCACGCGTGTCGGCTCAAGGCTCGGAATCGACTGTCGGAAGTCATGGATGGATCCAGGTCCGCCCTTGAAGGCCTTCGCCTCTTCAATGAATCGCTCTTTGAATATTCTCAGGAAGTGGTCGGCGGCCTTCTCGTATTCATCTTCTCTGTACCAGGCATCCACCGTAATCCCGCCATCAACGCACCAGACCGTCCGGCGCGGCGCTTGCTCGGCCATTGCTATCTTGTCGTTCATCTGCTGGCGGGCGTATCGGAGCTGATCCAGCGAAAGCTGCTTTATCCAATCATCCGTGCCGATTCTCTGTGTGTGGCCGTACTCGCATTTTATCTCGGGCATGAAAACATCCTCGCCCGCCGATCACCGGCAGGCTGCATATAGAAGAAGGGAAGGGTTAGCGTTTCATGAAGGTGATCCAGTGCGTCTTCTCGCGCTTGCCCGACTTGTGTCCGAACAGCGGCATTTGATCCGTCAGAGCCAGCAGCTCACTGACCAGCACTTGAGCCTCAGCCCATTTGAAGATCAGGATTCCGTCGGTGGCCAACACGCGAAAGCACTCGGCGAACCCCTTGGCAATGTCGTCGCGCCAGTCATCCGTCAGCACTCCGTACTTGGCGCGCATCCAGCTATCTTTCCCGGCGCGGGTCAGGTGTGGCGGATCGAATACCACCAGCTTGAAGGTGCCGTCGTCGAAGGGTAGCGAGCGGAAGTCCATGATCACGTTCGGCTCAACCTTCAACACTCGGCCGTCACATAGGACATGCTCCTCGTCGCGGATGTCTCCGAACAGTACGGACTGATTGGCCTTGTCGAACCAGAACATGCGGCTACCGCAACACGGGTCCAAGATCTTTGCTGCGCTATTCACAGGCAATACCTCGCCACGCCGCATTTACGGCTGACTTCAATTAATGGATTTGGCCAGAACGGCTAGAAATTACTGTTTTCGCGAAGGGGTTACTGGATTCGATCAATACTCGGCGCAGGCATGTACATCCCATTGCAGCGCCATACTCCCCATTGATCGACTGTGCATTCAGTCCAGCGGGCAGGCGCTCCGTATTGGGCGGGGAAGTGGATTAGGTGGGTCATGGCGTTCGGTCCGGGTAGGATCCGGGCAATGGAGACATTGCAGGCTTGGCTGCTTGCTTTGCGCGGATCTGGCTGACCTTCGTCCAGATGCGGCCCAGCTCGACTTCTCCGGCTTCGTGCATATCCATTTTGTGCGCAAGGCAGAGGGCCGCCAAAGTAACCATAACGCCGCCGACCTCCTGCACCGGCTCGCCCGTGTCGCGGCCGTAGACGTAATCAACCAACTGGTGGGCTTCGCCCTGCGTAGCGCCGCATGCCTGTACCAGCTCCAGTGCCTCTTCAAGGAAACGATGGTTTCTTTCAACCGTGTCCGCCGATATAGCAGCACCGAAGCATTCCAGCATCCACGGCAGAACTCGGGCCTGGAAAGGCTCGCCCGCCTTCGCCGTGGCAGGCCGAGTTTGGTAGAGCTTTCTAACCGAATCCGTGACCATCACTATGTGATGAGCCTGAGTTTCCATGGTCTGATCCGATTTGTTCTGCTGGCACGTCGAATCGGAGTCCGCTTGCTGCCAATAGATCTGCCCCAGACTGAATGACCGGCGTAGGGCGCTTTCGATGATCGCTATGACTTCCAGCTCCCCGCCAACCGCTGGCGTCTGCTCGGCGGGGGCTGCTGTATTGATCATGTTCAGCAGCCCATTAGCTGCACCATTCCAGCCGCGAGCCTTGCACCATTGCTGGATAGTGTTGAGGTCGTCGAGCGATACCAGCACCATCGCGCTGGGGGTTTTGGGTTGGTTGGTCATCTCAAAACCCTCCTTTCGGTTCTTTTACGCAGTCCAGAGCCATCAGGATTTCGTCAACGAATCCGCTTAGCATCTCCTCCGGGCAACGAAATGACTCTTGCGGGTTGTTGGATACGTTGTAGTTGTCGATGACGCCTTGTACGGCTTGGCGCTGCTCAGCTGTCAACTCAACGCCATAAGGACCCATTGGGAATTTCTTCATGACCCTGCCCCTTGCGTGCCATTAGAAACCTTGCCCTTGCCTTTGCAGTGGGAGCAAGTTTCCAGGCGGCCAATCCCCCCGGTGCCCATGCACTCACGACAACTGACCTGTTCGTCTGTGGCTGGCGCGGACTGGGCGAGCAGCCCAACCGCATGGGCATAGTCCGGATTGTCGGCCAGCATCCTTGCCACGCTGTCGCAGTCACCGCCAAGCTGGGTAATTCGGTCGTAGCCAGTGCTTACGGCGTTCTTGTAGTAGACCACCATCGTTTTCAGGGAGGCTCGCAACCCATCACGCTCATTCGACACGTCGGCCAGTTGTTGGCGCAATTCGTGCTCTGTGCTTGGATGTGCGGCTTCGCGAACAGCTTCACGCGCCAATATGGCCGCCTTGCATTGTTCATGAGTCATTTCGATTCCCTTGCATAAATGGCCTGGCGCTTCTTCGAGCAGGCGGTGTGATTGCCGACGGTTCGCATCAGGCCGCACACATCACATTTTGTTTTGTGCGTGAACCATGGCGATGGGATGGGGCTGTCTGAGGTGGAGCGGTGGATGGCGGTCATGCTGCCTCGGCGGCTTCTTTGATCGCCATGATGGCGTTGGCGGCGTGGCGTACGTAGAACAGGCGCGCCATGAGTTTCGGGCACGGCTTGCTTATCTGTGTCTCCCACAGGTCGCTGCCGCCGATCAGGTCTTCGTTCTCGCTCAAGAAATCGTAGGCGAGCACCACCTCCGAATCCCGGCCATCAGCGAAGGTCTCAACCTCCTCAATCACGTCAGCCAGCTCGCTGAATGGAAGACGCTCATCATCAGCGGCAGCCCGCTCACGCAGCCACTCGACCAGCTCCTCAGCCTGATCCAGGGTGGCGCCCTTATCCGGTATGGCAATGATCCATTCAGGGATTTCGTCGGCGCTGAATTCTTCATCTATCCGGCCAACGATGCAGGCGCACACCGTGTCGCGGATGCTGTCGAAGTCGATCACCTGCCGCTTGCAGTCGCCGTCCAACTTCTCATGCAGGTAGCCATCGCTTTGGTGGCGCAGGAAGTTGATGCCGTAGCTAGCGCCTACGTGGAACACCAGAGCTCCGATATCACCCATCATGCTCATCCCGAAACGGGTGACGCAGATGTCGAAGCCGTAGCAGGTCGTGCTCGGGTCTTTGCAGCGCCAGACCTCGACGCCGTTCTGATTTACCAGCTGAGTGTATTGGTGCTGCGCCAGATCCCCGGCCACGCGCGCGGTGAGGGCATTACGCTCTGCTTCTTTCATATTGAATTCCAGTCAGGCGCACTTCTCCGATACCGGATGAGGTGGCGCAGATGAGTTAAGTGGGGTATTACGGGTGACCGGCATGGAGCCGGATCAAAGGAGTTGTATATGCGACGTAGTGCGTATTTTCGTGAAGCTGGACGCCTATCAGATGTTTTCGGCGAGAAGCTGGACGCGGTAAAGGAGTTTTTAGCAGCCGATCCAGAGCTTAAAGCTGAAGGCGCGTACGATAAGTACTGGGAGCTTGAGAATCAGGCCCAGGCCGCAGCGGGTGAATGGAGCAACTTCTGCGCCAAAGAGCGACCACTTATCGAGGGCTGATAACCTCATCTCCTGGGTCGCGCATCAGCTCGCGGCGTGATTCATTGTCAAAACGTGCGCCCCAAGAATCGGATAGCTCTATTTTGTGGCGCGCATTAAGACGATCTACCGCCTCTCTGGCACCTTCAGGTCCAAGCGAGTGCATGCTGCGAATGCAGGTCATGATCATCGATGCCTGCTCGCTATCCTCTACCCACTCCATCAGTTCGCGAATCATCTTCTTTTCACCGCTCAAAGCCTTGAGCCGCATGTCCTCGGCCCCAGCCTTCGCTTCCTTTTCGCGGCGCTTCTTGTCTCGCTCTTTCTGATCCATCGCCATCACCGCTTCCTCCGCTTCTTGGTAATGCCACGCCCGTGTGCCGTCCAGCCCGCGCCGCGCACCAGATCACCGACGTCAGCAATCAGTGCCTCAACCCGCTCGTTAACCAGTGGCACCAGGTCGAACATCAGCGCGCTCGGCACCGTCAGGCTGTGTATCGTCTTCTCGCCGTTGGGCAGCATCAGCCAAACTGACACATCCCAGCGCACCGGTTTCGATGGCCTGGTCCCCTTCGGCATCGTGTGGCCCCCGGTCGGGCCAATGGTATGGATAACTGACATGGTCATTGGTTAGCCCGCTCGCAGGTAGGTGGAATTGTTCGGCCCGCCTGTTGCGTCGGACCTTCGCTGATAGCCGCCTAATCACGAACGCACCGGATAGTCGATGCCGTATGTTTCAATGATTCGCCACAGCTTCTTTTGGTTGATGCCCATACGCTTGAAGCAGGTAGTGCGGGGGATGCCCAGGTCTCGGAAGGCCTCGATGCGCGGGATCAGCTTGCGATCCTCTTCTTCGGCTAGAGACTTGGGCAGCGCTATGGAGTGGTCTTTCGCGATCCGATGCAGCCGACTCACAGAGAAGCCGTACTCAATGAGCACGTCGTGCTGAGTTGCCCCCTCAGCAAAACGCTTCCTGATATCCGGCGCGATCAAAGCCTCTTCAGCGCGCCTCGCATCAAGCTGCGAGACCTTCTTGTGTGCTGCAAACACAATCCCGTATTCCGCCGCGATATGCCCCAGGCGCTTGGCGCTGATCCCAATATCGGCCGAAGCCCGCTTCAATCCGAGGTCTACATAGGCCCTCAACCGATCTGCAGTGCTCCGCTCAAGCTCCAGCGCTTCCCGAGCTTTGCGTTCGTGCTCGGCAGAGCTGGCCTTGTAGCCGTAGGCGATTGTTTCGTTGTTGAAGGGTAGGGACACGCCACGGGTGATGCTCAGTTCATGGATGACACCACCGCGGCGCAAGAATGCTTCCGTCGCATCGGCCAACCGCGCTGACGCAGCACTGTTGTGCCGAACCATACTCAGATCCAGGCTGATCATTTAAGCCACCCTGAACAGTTGTGACTTGAGCCCTTCAACTTGGCGCTCAAGGTTGCGGATGGTCTTTTCGCCGCGTTCACGGTCTTGGCCGATCCATTTAGGAGAAGCTGCGTAGAGTCGATCCAGGCTTTCACGCAGATGGTGAAGGTGTGTCTGGCGGTTTTGTTGGACGATGAGGCTGGTGGTCATGGTCAGGCTCCTAGAAAGGAACGTCGTCGAAAGAATCATCCGCCGCTGCTTGCGGGGCGAGCTGCGGTCTTGGTGCTGGCTGGCGTGCTGCGCTTGCTTGTGGGTGCGCTGCCTGGCTGCTGCCATCGCTTGCAAACTTGATCTCAGATGCGCGGCAGACCAATTTGATGCCTTGGGTGCCGTCGCCCTTGGTGAAAGTCTCGATATGCAGTTCGGTGCCGGTGAACATGATCTGCTTACCCTTGAGAAGGAACGGCGCTAACCCCTCGGCCTGCCTTCCCCACAGCGTCACCTCGTACCACTGGGTTGGCTTCTTGCCGTCTGCACCCTTGCGCCCGTAATCCACGGCCACCGGCACGCTACAAACAGCATCACCAGCTCCCGTAAAACGAACTTCGGCGTCACGGCCAATGCGGCCAAAATCTGAAATAGGCATTCTTGATCCTTACTTGATTCGGATGGATGAGTCGCCGCGCTCAAGGTGAGCCCACGGCAGTTCTGGCTTCAGTTCGGAGGCAACGTCCTCGCCGGCGTCGATGCGCTTCTGCACCTCGGCGTTGTGGTCGCGGATTTCTTTGAGCTGGGCGGCGATGGCCTTCTTGTCGGGCGCAATTGAGGTGGACACGGACATCAGGTCGTCCGGCACCTCGTCTTCGTTGTCGACGATGACCTTTTCTGGCGCAATGGCCAGGGTGATGGTGAAAAGCGGCCGCTTGATCGACGTGATGTTGGCCGCCTGCATATTCCGGCGCAGGTAGTCGGTGATCTGGCCGATGCTGTTCTTCTTTATTCGCTTCAGTTCATTCAGGCGCTCGACCTCCTTGTCGATCGCGCTCACGTCGCCCTCGATGTTTCGACGCAGCATGACGATGCTCTCGGCCTTCACTGCGAATTCACCCTGGATGGCGTCCATGGTGTCCTGCAGTGCCAGCTTCAAACCTTCATCATCCGAATCGGCCATGGCCTCAAGCTCAGCCATCTGCCCGGTCAACTTGTAGAGCTGAGTCATGACGCTTTCTCCTGAGGCTCACCGGCGATACGGGTGCGTTGCTTTTCCAGCTCAATTGCGATGCGATCCGCGCCTTTCTTGTCGTTTCGCAGGGTGAGCTTGCGGACTGCCGAGTCGTGGATCTTCTTCAGCTCGCCAATCGAGAGAGCCTTACCCATCGTTTCGATCGTCGATCTGATGAATTCCAGGCGCTCGTCTTGCTGACGCTGCTTCTCGGCCTCCTGGTCCTCCGCCTGCTCAATCTTCACCTCGTCGCGGCGCTGCTCTACGTATTCGCGGTCCTCAAAGAGGCCGAGGAACACATCAGCACTGAAGCCGAGCATTGACAGGGACTTCTTGATTGCGTCGGTTAGCGACTTCTTGGGGGCCTCACCGTCGGTGGTGGTGCCGTACTTGCTCTTGTAGAGATATGGCGTGCACCCGTACTGCTCGAACTCGCCGCGCTGGCCGTCCTGTTTGATCCAAAACAGAATCTTTACCGTGTGATTCAGTTCGTGACCCAGGCTGATGCGCTTGTCGCCTTCGCCGCTGAAAATCTCAGCGCCCTTGTCGAAGCGCTCTTCCAGCACCGACCAGCCAAACCCGATGCCGGCCGGGCCGAACACTTCGGTGGCCTTCATGATCATGGCCGTGCCGTTCAAGCTGGTGATCTGCTGGCCGCCGACCTTGGCGTCTTTCGTGTAGCGGGTGTCGGTCTTTTCGACCTGACTCCAAATGCTGAGGTTTTTCTCAGACATGACAGTCTCCGTGCGCCATGCCGTTACCGGGGCGCTGCGATTGAATGGGGGGGGAGGGCTAGCGGGCCGTTGCGAATGCCTGAGCCATTGCGGTTCTCGGTGTTGCAGAAGCGATGATCTTCACGACCTCGGCGCACGCTTCGGGCTCAAACCAACCGAAGTGACAGAAGCCGACATTGATGCCCATCTGATCAGCCAGCCATCTGTAGGCGGCAGTTCGACCCAGGCCGACAGTTTTCATGTGGTCGTGAAACTTCGACTTGCTGTGGTTGCGAGCGGCGCGCAAGGCATCATCTGCCAGCGTACCCAGAGGAATATCAGTGTCAGGGTGCAGGCCAACATAAGCGCGACAGCCATGACAGAGGTAGGCGAATGGCCAGTCACCGTAGCTGCGACCGTTATAGATTTCCGAGTTGCGCACCAGACTCACATCGTCACCGCAGTAGCGGCAATCAGTCGGAGCTGGTATTGGGTTTTTTACGCGTTTGAGGGCTCGACGGCTGACATGTGGCAGCGGTGCGGGCGCAGCAATGCGCTCGGGGGCGTTTGCCCGAGGATCGATTGACATGATGAATTCCTATTGAGTGACGTGCCCGGCGTAAGCGCTGGCGAGCATCCAGATTGTTGCGGAGGTGAGGGCGATGGCCGAACCTCGCCAAAATGCGATGCGCTTGGCGTGCTGGTATCTGGTCATGCCCAACCTGCAATCGGCCGGCGCTTGAGCCAGTCCGCTTTGATCGGGTAGGGCAGATCGGCAACACGCATGCCGCGAGGCGGGGAGAAGGTGCCGCGCACGATGGCTGGAGGGGTTCTCGCTTCCAGCTCTTCGACTTGCTCATCAATCAGAGATTTAACCGGTGCTGTGCTCATGCTGCCACCTTCAAAAGTTCGAGGAATCGAATCATCTCGGCAGCGCGGATACGCTTTACGAGAGCATCACGCTCTGCCGTGGTGATCACTGATAGTTCGCATGAAAGGAAAGCAGCCATGCACGCACGCTCTGCCGGGTCGGTTGGTTTTGCTGATTCGGGGATGGAGCTGAGTTCGCTTTCGATGCGGTTGATGGCGATGTCACGCGGCGTCACAGCGCATCCTCGGCAAGCGCAAGCGCTCCAGCCTTCGCATACGGCGCCAGCAGCTCGACGGCGATCTGGCGTATCGCCTCATCAGGATCAGCGCAGTTCAGGGCCTCACCGGCGGCACTGGCGGCGTCCACTGTAGCCTTGCGACGAGCCAACAGAATCAGCCGACCGAGAACCGAAGGGCTCACGCCGGCATCGCCAAGCTGATCCATGGCGAACTCATCGACCGCCACGGCGAAACGATCGTAGGTGACGCCGTACTCGACGTCAGCGCCCATCAGCAATTGCTCAACTCCGTTTGCTACCCATTCCCGCTCAGCCGTGTCGTCAATTACGACCGGGAGGCGATTTTCATATTCGAACTGTGCCAGTTTCAGTGCTACGTTCATTCTCGCCTCCTGGGCGGTGGGTCAAATGCAATCGGCTGGAAACATCTCGGCTGTATTCCGCAAAGGAGCCGGGTGTTTCCATGCGATTAAATTCGGGGCAATAAAAACCCGGCGTTAACCGGGTCCGCAGATACAGGGCTCACTCACATTTAGGTGGCTGCCGGGGTAGGGGTTAGTCCATGGTGATGTCTCCTGTCGCTCGCTCACTGGACAGGCAGTGGCCACCTATGGAATGGGGTGCCGGTCTTTCCCGGCTGTCATTGGCCCGCATGCTCCTGCCGTATCCCATCTCAATAGCAACTGGCGTACTCGCCAGGATTGAGAAGTTCCCGTATTCCACGGCCACCGGTTCATGTGGCGCGCCAAGCGCTCACGTCAATTCTGGAATTAGGTGCCGTCTATTCCGGCTGTCACGGCGCTTGTGCCAGATCAAGGTAGCTCGCCAATACCAGGTTGGCGCTGACCCTGCGCAATGCGGGTTGAGCTATTCGCCGGGTGATGCAGGTGGGCGGTTATAGGCCGCGATTTCGTCCGCATCGGGCTGACGCCTTGTTATCACGGCTACGCTCCCGGCTGGCGGCAGGCTCCGTGCAAAGCATCAGTCCGATACGCTCTCGTTCCGAGAGGATCGGTACTCTTGCCCATAGGGCGGTTATTCGGTGGCTTTGTTGATTGCTTCGCGGGCCTGAGATATGTGCGAATCCAGCAGATGACAGAGGTTGTTGTCTTCGCAGGCATGGCGCTTAGATCGAAGCAGCAGTTCGCAGCGCTCAAGAGCTGCAAGAAGCTCGGGGGCGGCGGATATAAGCTTTGCGTTGGCTTTGGTTTGATCGCCGTTGATCCACGCGCCCGATTCCGAATAATCTTCATCCATGACCAATACATTGCAGATGGAGATGTTTTCTTGGCGGCCGACTGGCGAAACATAAATCGGGGTTTTCTCTGACTGCTCGACGAACCAAGGCCCCGGCGTAAATTTCGATTCACTCATTATCTTGCTCCGTTGCGTTGATGGGGTGGGTTAGGCGGCTGCAGGCTCAGTCTTGTCGTACTTCTCGCCGCAGAACATGCAGTAGTTGCCGAGCAGGTTTACCGTCTTCTTGCGCTCCATCATTCGGCTTGGCTTACTGGCAGTTCCCTTAGTCGGAACCTTGTACGTCGCGGTTACTTCGGAGTAATTCTTGTACGGGACGGGGCCGGTGAAGCACATCGCAAACCCGCCCAGCGACACCTCAAGCCCGGTCGCGCCCTCTGGAAGCGTTGCAGCGAAGTGCTCACGAAGACGCGCCTCGTCATTCTTTTTGCAATCACACATCCTCTATCTCCCATCCCAGTCATTTACCTCAGAGCCCGGTATAGGGGTGAGGGGGGGTTGTGTTAGGCCTTGTCGATTGCGTCAGCCAGCGCCCGGAGTTGAGCGGAGCTGATGAAGACAGGCGCGTCTTGGTGCTGAGCCTCAATGCCGATGCCCCGCACGTGGAAGTTGCCGGAGACCATGAAAGCCATCTCCAGCTCCAGCCCGTCGCATGAACTTCTGTTTTGCTCCTTAATCGTCTCGAAGATTTCGTCCATCTCACTTCCTCCACTTGAATTCAACAAAGCGTCCGATGCGGGCGCTTGGGTGAATATGTGGCCCGGTCTCGCTACTGGCGACAGACCGGGTTTGTTGCGTCATCGGTGATGGCCCGTTGCCCGCTGCTGATTACAGGGCTGGCCGGTCGTGGTCGTTGGTTGGCGGTGAGCTTCCTCCCCAGGGCGGCAATCAGCATCTATTCGCCCTGGATCACGGGTCCCTACAACATGCACGCTGCAGCTCTTTTGCCCGGTTAGGTGGGCAGGGTGCATGAGGTCCGGCGTTCCCAGCCGAAGCTATGGGGATCGCTAATTCAATTCGGTGTCTCTCCCTTCTGCCGCTGGGATGGCGGGGCGCATTGCTTGCCGGGTCGTTCGCGCGGTTCTGGCTTGTCGCCATCGATCAGCCGTAAAGGGTGTTCCCTTTCGTGGGCGGGCTATCTGACCCGTCTGATCGCCGGTCGCCGGTAGAGGCAATGCGGTCTGTTGGTATTTCTGTGTTGCGCATCAGGTTTAAAGAGCGGTGGAGCGTTCCGGTTGCCCGAGGACCTTTGAGGCCCTATCGCGGCTTCGGTGTTTCGCTGCGATGGATGAAATATGCACCAGTGCAATTATGCTGTCAATGCATCAGTGCATATATTTTCACGATTGTGCATATCGGTTTCTTTCCTGCGGAGCGGCTTACCTTTTCCTACAGCCTCAGTTATCCTCCGCAACAACTGGATGGATATACAGCAAAGGAGGAGTGTATGAGCATGGCGCAGGCGAAGGCGAAGGCGAAACCAGCAGTACGAGTTGAGATGTCCGGAGTGGAGCGGCTGGGGCTGCGAGTGTCAGGAATGATCAATCACCCGTTTGCGCAAGAGCGGCGCTGGGTGAAGATTCATCGGCTGGATACCGACGGGGATAGGGAGTGGGATGAGGTAATGGGTGTGCTGTCCGCTACTGATGAGCTGGACGTGACCTTCGACGACGATGGAGCGGTGACTGTGAGGTGGGCGGCTGTAGCGCTTGAAGATATGCCGGTCGAGGCTGCCGAAGAGCCGACGGAAGAGGCTGCTCCTTTCTGAAGGCAAACAAAAGGCCCGGCGCTTGGCCGGGCTTATTTCACCGAGCTTGCTCTCACTATACGACCTTCCCGAACCTCGTCCGCATAAGCCCTGAGCGCATCAATGTGCTTATGGAGCACGACGATCTTCCCGGCCGCAGCCAACAGCGCAGCATCGCCGCGGGCCTGAGACTCACGAAACAGGTCGTGAGCCGCATCATCCAGGGCAGAGGCGGCGTCCAATAGTCCGCGCCGGAGCTGCTGATTTGGTTTATTCAGGGCCATGGCGTTACACCAGATTGGCATTCCAGACGAGGAGCACGCGCGCCTGGATATAGGTTTCATCGATAAAGATGTCCTCGGCTTTGTGCTTGCGGTTGTCCGAGATCATCTTGAATTTGTCCTTCCCCTTCATCTGTAGGCGCTTGATGTACTGGAAGCCTTGATAGGAGAAGAAGTAGATACCGTCGCCTACGAACTCCTTGATGCTGATGTCTACCAGCAAAGGATCGCCATGCTTAATGGTGGGAGTCATCGACTGACCCCAGCCCGTAATCATTTTCAGATGGAAATGCTCGACGAACTCAACCCCCATGGCCCTAAGCTGCGAAGGGCTGACGCGCACGTCCTGAAGCATTTCAGGGTAGTCATGAGCGACCTCACCACCACCTAACGCGCCGCGAATGTCGTAGTGAGCGATCCATACCTCATCACCTACCTTCCCAGGGCGGTATGCGTCATGCACAAGAACGCCTCCGGCCAACTCGACATCGTCGCCTTCAGCGACAGCAAGCAGCTTGGCGAGCTTGTCACTGCCCAGCGTCTTGCCTGTCAGCATTTCTCGGAGCTTGTCCGCTGTTGAAGCCGGTATTTCAAGCTTTCCAGAGTTCTCCGGCGCACCTTCAATAATTAGAGGGGAAAAGCCGCGCAGCTGATCTGTGGTAACGCCAAAGTATTCCGCGAGAGGGCGGACCTGCTTGTCTGTCGGCTCCTTGATCCCCTTAGGCCCGTTCGGCTTAAGAATCCGGGAAATGGTGGACTGGCCAACATTGGCGCGCGTGGACAGCTGAACCTGGTTTAGGCCAGCCCTAGCCATCAAATCCGCCAGAATTTTATCGATAGTTTTATGCATGAGTGCAATCGTCGCCTTAGCCGGTGCATACATCAATAGAGAGGGGCGTTGACAGATATGCACCAGTGCATGAATATGTGCATATCTACAAAGGAGGCAGCCATGAGCGCTACCGAACTTCCGAACAAATTGGACGCATTGCTGGGCTCTGGTTGGACCTACAAGGCCATTGCTGAACGCGCCAAGTGCGACATCTCGACCATTTTCCGCATTCGCAATGGGCAGATCGGTAACCCGAGCTACATCTCCGGGGTTGCCATCGACCAAATGCACGGGGAGCTCGTCAAGTCCGGCAAGCAGTCCACGAAAAAATCAGCCGCTTAAACCAATTCATTAGCCGCAAGGAGAAGCACATGTACGAAGTCAACACGCACAAACGTAGCGAGGTAAGCAAGGTTCGCTATCGACCGGATGAGATGTGCCAGTTACGCCGTGAGGCTTCGTTGGCCGGTATGCAACTCGCTACGTACATCAGAAAGCTTTCGATGCTTGGCCGTGAACTTGGCGCTGCCGACGTAATTCGCCAAATGAATGGCTTCGAAGAGCAATCGCAGGAACAGGAACAGCATAAGACGGCCTGACGGCCCTTTGGAGGGTCAAGTGCTCGAAAACTACTTCGACTGCCTGGATGTAGGGGCTCAAGAAGAGGTTAGACAGCTTGCTGTAGATCTCGGATGGGACCTTGAAAAGGCGGCACAGGAATATCTGAAGGTGGCGAAATCCCTCGCCACCGTCAGCAGTGTAAAGCGCATGGAACGCAAAGCCCCGGTACTAGAAATGGTGCGAGGGGGTTCCCCTAAAAAGGGACTCGATAGTGGCTGAATCCGAATTTTAGGCAATAAAAAAGCCGGGGTAGTGACCCGGCCTTTTGTACATCTCAATGAGGCTAAGTATATGCAAGCTGCAACCAGCGTCAATACCAATGTTCAATCCGCGCCACGATTTGCGAATAACGATTTCGTGGCGCGCACAATGTCATCTCGCGAAATCGCCAATGTCACGGGCAAGCGTCACGACAACGTGAAGCGCGACATCGTCGCCATGCTCAAAGACCTGAAAGTAGATGTACTCAGTTTTGAGGACATCTATCTGGACGGCCGCAACCGTGAGCAGCTCCAGTATTTGCTTGATCGCGAACACACCGACTGCCTGCTAACTGGTTACAGCGCTCAGATGCGGATGAAGGTTATCCGCCGCTGGCGTGAGCTGGAAGGCCAGACCGAAGCCCGTCAGGCAGTTATTGCCAACGGTACAAAGGTTGTAGGCGAGCTCGCAATCATGGAGTGCTACACGCGCCTGCTGAAACCAGCACCGTCCAGCCAAGTGATGATGCTCAACCAGATCGCTATCAATAACGGCCTGGACCCGAAGTTCATCCCCGGTTACGCCATTGATGCAGACCCAGAGTCCCTCAATGGTTCCAGCATGCCCACCAAGTCGGCTACGGCATTGCTGAAAGACAACGACATCCGCATCTCACCACCCGCATTCAATCGTGCGCTGGAAGCTGCTGGCCTCCTCAAGGTCATGCAGCGAAAGAACTCGAAACAGGAAATGGTCCCTTTTTGGTCCATTACTGACAAGGGCCTGCGCTATGGCAAGAACCTCACCAGCCCGCAATCCCCGCGCGAGACACAGCCCCATTGGTACGTGGATCGCTTCATCGAATTGGCCGCCATTGTTGGCAAGGGGGCCAAGTGATGGCTGCTCTTCCGTACATGCAGTTCTACGTCGCCGACTACTTGGCCGACACCACGCACCTGACTGCCGAGGAGCATGGCGCCTACATGCTCCTGCTGTTCAGCTACTGGCAGACCGGCAAGCCATTGCGGATTGACCGTCTCGCTACGGTCGCACGCATTCCCAACGACCGTTGGCCTTCCGTTGCCGAAACGTTGAGTGAGTTCTTCCACACCACTGAAACGCACTGGATTCAGTTCCGCGTTGAGTCTGATCTTGAGTCGGTCAACAGCAAGGTGGTGACAGCTTCTAACGCAGGAAAGGCCTCTGCGAAGGCAAAAGCACTCAAAAAACAACAGGAACTCAACGACCGTTCAACGTCCGTTGACGATCCGTTGCAACGGAATGGCAACCATATAGATACAGATACATATACAGATAAGAATAGAACTACCCCCTTACCCCCAGAGGGGGAGGACCTGTTCCCAAAGTTCTGGGCTCTGTACCCGCGCAAGCAGGACAAGGCCAAAGCTCAGAAGGCGTGGACGAAACTCAAGGTCAATGACGACCTGTTCAACCTGATCGCCAAGGGTCTCGCCGCACAGGTCGTGTCTGCCGACTGGCTCAAGGACGGCGGCAAGTACATCCCCATGCCCACCACCTGGCTCAACGGCAAGCGCTGGGAAGATGAGGTCAAGCCATCCAGCAACGTGCACCAGTTCCCGCAATCGCGTCACACCGGCTTTGCTGATCGTGACTACAACGCGGGCCTGACCAAGCGCGAGGGTGACGGCTATGCGTTCTGATCAACTGAATGCCACGGCGGCGGCAGGGCAGGACCCTGCACCAATCACCCAAATCGCTATGTGCGAGGACCACGGGCCTTTCGATCAGAAGATCACGACGATATTCAATCGTGAGTTCAAGACCTATTGCCCTGAGTGTTCCCGCATTCGCCGTGAATCCGAGGAGGCCGCTGAGCAGGCCAAGAAGGCGCTCGACGCTCGTCAAGCCATGGAGCGCAAGCTCGGGTCCGCATTGATCCCCAAACGCTTCGTGGGCCGCACGCTGGACTCATACGAGGCAATCACTGAGGGCCAGAAGGAAGCTTTGCGTGTCTGCCGCAAATACGCAGACAAATTCCCGGCCATTTACGAAACAGGCCGCTGCTTGCTGCTGCTTGGGAAGCCGGGCACTGGAAAGACTCATCTGGCCGTGGCTGTAGCCAACGAAATCATGGCCACCAGCAATGCCACGGCCGTGTATCGAACTGTCGGCTCATTGCTCCAGGCAATCCGGAGCACGTACGACCACAGCAGCGACCAGACCGAAGCGCAAATCCTCAACAGCATGATTCAGCCCTCTCTGCTGATTCTCGATGAGATCGGCGTAACCAAGGAAAAGCCGAGTGATTTCGAGCTTGGCACCTTGTTCGCAGTGATCAACGGCCGGTACGAGCAGCAGCGCCCTACGGTGATCATTTCCAACCTCGAAGCCGAGCAACTGGCCGGGGCGATGGGTGACCGCTGCGTGGATCGACTGCGTGAAGGCGGCGGCATTGCCGTCAAGTTCGACTGGGAATCGCAACGCGGTAAGGAGGGTTTCTGATGAAACAGGCACTCATAGTTTTCCTCATATCGGCTTCGATCCTGCTGACCGTGTACTTCATCGTTTCGGCAACCAACACCATCACGTTGGCCTGCGTGAAGCTCGTCGCCGAGAAATCGACCCTGGATAGCGCGCTGGAGCAATGTCAATGACCCCACTCCAACGCAGCACCGTACAAACCCTACAGGCCGAAGGCTTCCAGATCACACGTCACCAAAAAGACATGGTGCTCATGAGTTCAGGAGCAGATCACCGACTGGTCCGTACTGACGGCAGCCAACGTCGTGGCAATCATATTGAGCGGGGAGTGGGGAGATGAGTGATTACGCGAAATTGAAAGTGCTGGCTGAGGCTGCAACACCGGGCCAATGGGCTAGCGAGAGCGGCAATCTCTACTGGTACGAGGACGGCTACACCAAGCATTTGATGGAGACCGAAGATGGCAGTGACATCTGCCACGAAGACCAGCATCCGGCCAATCTGATGTTCATCGCCGCCGCCAATCCAGCGGTAGTGCTGGGACTGATAGCTGAAATTGAGCGGCTACGCGCAGCCAATAACACCGTCGAATGCCGGTTCGAGGTGAGCGAAGACACGCTCAGCACGATTCGTGGATGCCTTCGTTCTGCCGAGGGCGACATTGACCAGCTCAAGGCTGAGTGCGAAGGGCTGCGGGAGAAAGCCTCATGCGTGGACGACTGCGCCGCAATTATTCGCAAACTCGTCCGCAAGCTTCGCAAAGCCGCGCTGGGCAACGCGCTCACTGATCCAGCTATGGACTACTTGAAGCGAAAAGGCTTGCAGGGTAGTCCACTGCGCTCAGGCTCGGAGGGTGTCGAGCCTGTACTCGATACCCCCGACCAGTCTGGAAAGTGGACCGCAGAGGATGAGGCTTCATCCCGCACCATCTACGAACAATGGGCGAATCTCTGCGAGTACGTGCCATGGGTGGAGGGCGGCAACTCCCTGAAGCAGGAAGAGGCGCGCCGCATGCATTGCGCCATCGAAGGGAAGGCGTACTGCTATGGCCGATAAAATCAGCGTCAACAGCCAAGCCAAGCTCACCGAGGCAATCACCAGCCTGACGGCCATGTTCCAGGCAAAGCGATATGTCGTCGTGTCGCTGCGCCCGGGCAAGGATCGCACCCTCGATCAGAACGCCCTGTGGTTTGCCATGTATCAGCGAATCAGCCAGATGACCCAGATCGGCGACATCGAGGACGCGCGCCGGTACTGCAAGTTGCACGTAGGCGTTCAAATCCTGCTCAACGAAGACGAGGACTTCCGCGCCTCATGGCATCGGACCATGCGCCACCTGTCCTACGAGGAAAAGCTCGACTTGATGGGCGGCAATGCGCTCTTCGGCCCCGACGGTTTTCCGGTGACGCGCCTTTTCAATCGGGCGCAGGGCATCGCCTACACGGATCGTATCGCTGCTGAGTTCTCGGCGAAAGGCGTGGTGTTTACCGATCTGCTCGGGGAGTTGGCAGCATGAAAATCCAACTATGGCAAATTTTGCCAGTGTTCAAATCCGCCGCAAACCACCTCACCACCTTCATGGCAAAAGCCTATGAGCGTCCAGAGCTGTGCATTGAGTTTCAGGGAGGCTGGGTATGACTGATTCACCAAAAGGAAAACCCTGCCCAGATTGCGGCGAGCCCATGGTCAGCATGCCAAGCCTCAACCTTCGCCAGTGCGCCACAGGCTGCAAGGAGAAGTTCGACTGGAAGCTGGACGAGGGGCAGAAGTCGCTGCTCGGCAACTCGCGGGATAAGGGGCTGCAGTCATGAACGGCTACGTCATCAAGCTCGTCACGGGCGCTGCCAATTCCCTGCATGTCTACCGCCCAGGTGAGAGCGCTCCCGCGTTCATGGTTTCGTCTGAGGCCGAAGCTAATCGACTGATCAAGGTTGATCGTGCCCACCCAGAGCCCCTGAACCGCTGTGTGGGATGCGTAGAGGGGGAATGCCCATGCTTGCCAGTGTGAAGGTGCGGAAGGCTAAGAAGTGCCGCGTGGCTTCGTGTGGGGCCTCATTCGTCCCTGCGCGGCTGGGTCAGGCGGTGTGCAGTCCGGCGTGCGCGATTGTGGATGCGCCCAGCAATCACGACAAAGCGCGCAAAGCCATAGCTCAGCGAGAACGCAAAGAGATTGGCGTTCGACGGGAGAAGCTGAAGAGTCGAGGCGAGCACCTGGCAGACACGCAAAAAGCGTTCAACGCCTGGATCCGCGCACGGGATATCGGCCTGCCATGCGTCAGCTGCGGTCGCCACCACAACGGCCAATGGCAAGCGGGGCATTTCAAATCGGTTGGTGGCCACCCAGCGCTCCGATACGAACCCCTCAACGTCTGGAGGCAATGCGCCCCCTGTAACACCCACAAATCAGGCGACCTCCTCAACTATCGCGTGGAGCTGGTGCGACGGATTGGTGAAGACAAGGTTTTGTGGCTTGAGGGTCCGCATGAGCCGAAGAAATACACGATCGATGAGCTGAAAGCGCTGACCGCGCATTACCGGGCACTGACCAGAGAATTGAAAAGGGGAGAGGCGGCATGAATATCAACTCAGCTCGGCAAGCGTGGCACGACTGCACCTACAACCCGGCACCCGGCCAGACCTCGGATGTCGTCCAACTCGGCGTGGTGGTCCAGGCAACTGAGCGCGGGCCTACCGCCAATCACGCGATGCACAGCGCGCTGGCCGGTCACATCCAGTCAGCAATCTCCCGTCTTCACCCTCAGGTCCGGCTGTTCGGGGAATACATGTATGCGGCCAACCGGGATGACGACATCCGCGAGGCGGCAGAGGATCTGATCTTCGGCATGGTGGTTTCCAAGTCCAAGCGGATGACTGCGGCGAAACGCGAAAAGCTTGAATTCGTGGTCAAGGGTGTGATGCGCCGGTACCGATATATGAATCAGGGCGGGCAGTCAGCTAATGCGGATCCGTTGATCAAGCCTGAATCGTTCCGTTCGTGGCTGCTCGCCGAGTACGGGGTTCGCCTCGAATCGTTTAACTGGGACCGCGATTGGGAGTGCATGGTGCGGCTCACTTTCGACTGCTGCGAGGACCTGGATCGCATGGCTCTAAGCCCGATTGGGGCTGCAATTTACAAGATGAAAGAAGCCGCTTGACTTCCCGTGCGGCTGGCGGCATCATTTTGCCACATTGAGTATTTTGCCTACGGCAACTTGCTCCGGAAAACCCGCCAGTCGAGCGGGTTTTTTTGTGACCTGAGAAAAGCAAATCAACTCACCGAGGAATGCCGTATGCATCGAATCGCTATGTATCTGGGCTTTGCGCTTGCCGCATGCCTGTCCTGTTTCTCCATGTCGGTACTGGCTGAGCCTGTCGCTTATGCCTACCGATCCGCTGTAGCCCTGGCCGAGTTGCCGGGTGTGGGCCTGAAGCGGCTGGAACTGACTCTCGCCATGTGGCGAACGGGTAGTTCCGGTGCTGACGAATCCCTGAAAAGCAATCTGCGTGCATCCAGCAATCACTTCGTGATGGCCTCCACCAAACCCGAGCCTGAAGGCGTCGGTGTTGGTGCGGGCCTCTCGTACTGCTGAATAAGCCTGGTAGCAATGGAAAAAGCCCGGACATATGCGCCGGGCTTTTTTGTATCTCCGAGGAAAGCCGCTACCCAAGTGGACGCTTTCCCGGATGTACCGCTTTCCCCAATCCCTCGGAACCTCTGCATGCAAGTTCAGCGAGGGCCTCATTCGGACCTGTTACACCAGCCCGCTCCAGGGTGAGTCCTTGGCCGATTGCATTCCGGCCTTTTTTTATTTCGGAGAGACGATGACCCGTTCCACATGCTGGAGCTTGGCGTTGGCGTCTCTGGCCCTGGTCAGTTACCTGATGAATCGAGACATAAGCTCGAACATCTTCCTGGCCTCGTTCTTCATCGTTCAAGCCGTAAAGCCTGCAGATGAGACAAGACTCAATCAATCGGCAATGGCGCTGTGCGCTGTTTTCGGAACAGCAATCGTCGGTTTTGCCATATGCGCCTGGGTATTCGGGCTTGAGTGGAGCCGCCCCGTCTCATGGTAGAGAGCAGATGAAGACAAGTCGGAAGAGGTCCCTATGGCGGCAGAGAGCGTAGTAGGCGGTGCCGTGATAACTGGGGCTGCCAATGGTAGTGGTGTCGCCATGGCCTGGTTCATGCTCACCGCCGAGCAATCCCTCGCTATGGGCTCCATAGGTGGATGCTGCATGTTCCTGGCTGCCTCTGCGACTCTCCCGTGGAGCTCGCGCGCTTTCTACGCGATCGGTTCCTGCATCATCGGCTATCTGGTCGGGATATTTATTCTGAGTCTTGGGTCGAACAATGGGCTTGCGGCGATTGCGGCCTGTATCGTGTCGGCGCTCGCATCCTGGGTTGTAGGTTCTCTCAAGCGCTGGGCTGATGGAGGCCCGCGACCAGACTGGATTGATTGGGTGGCAGGGTTGATGCCAGCCTTCATGCAGCGAGGTAAGCGAGATGAATGAATTCCTTCAACGTCCGTCGATAGCCGCATTCTTCGCCATGGTCATGACTGGCGCGTACTCGTTCCTTGACTGGCTTGGCAGTGTGATGCCTGAGTTCCTGCTTGGATCGCGCGGCGTGTGCCACCTTCTGATATTCCTGTGTGTGGTCGGCTACCAAGCTCCTACCACGCAGCACCGCAAGACTGTAGGCATCGTGGCCGGGGTATTCGCCGGGGCCAACGCAGCTGAAGCTTTCCGTGTGGCTGTGAACTTCAACACCTTTGCGGCAGTGGTTCAGCCACCACTCACCCTTGTGATGATCTGTGTCCTGTTCTTCGTCGTGTACGCCCGAGGCAATGTCGCCCGGATGCTGCCGCGCAAGTTCAGCGGGTTCGTCAGGTAATCCGCGCCACGAAACGGCGCTAACGAAATCGTGGCGCGAGGTGATACCGCATGAAGAAATCATGGGTTGTCACCACCCCCGGCTACAAACCCTTCCCCATGATCCTGCTCAGTCAGGCGATGGACCATGTATCGGCACTGGCGTTTGCGCGCAGTATCTGGCCTTCCTGCACCATCACCTGATCGAGACACCATATGACGACCATTGCCTACAAAGACGGCGTGATCGCCTATGACTCTCGTATCACTCGCGATTCCGAAATTCTGTACGACGATTTCCAGAAGTGCCGAGAAGAGAAGGGTGTCAAGTTCATCCTCGCGGGCAAGACGAGTCATTACGCAAGACTGGTCGCCGCCTACTTTGGTGGCACCGAAGCGCGTGACCTGCACTGCTCAGCCATCATCATTGACGCCGACGGGTTGTGGTATGCAGGGAATGATGGTGAGGACGGATTCTGGAAAAGCCCGCTGGTTGGCGAAAAGCCCTATGCAATCGGCAGTGGAGGCCCTCACGCCCTCACCGCAATGGACATGGGCGCGAGTGCTGCTGAAGCCGTAGAGATGGCCAAGAAGCGGGATACGTGTACTGGCGGGCTGGTTCGGACGCTGAGCATCGCAAAGACAATCGAATGACCCATTGAATGACGTTCGAACGACGTTGAATGAATCGTTCTGCAACAACACCCCATGAATGAGGCAAGCCCATGGCCCTATGTGGCGCTAAAACGCGCTCAGGGGAACCATGCAAGCGACACGCTGTTCCGGGTTCCTCGCGGTGCAAGTTACACGGTGGTGCGGCTTCTAAGGCCAACAAGGCCAACAAACACGCCGCCAAGCCCGGATCGATCTACAGCCAGTTCCTCACTGAAGCAGAGAACGACATGCTCGCCGGCATTGAGCTGGGGCGCGTGGACGATGAGCTGCGCCTGACCCGGATTCGGTTGATGCGTGCGCTGGCTCGGGAGAACGAGTTCGGCAACACACTTGAGCTTGATTCGGAGAAGTCAGAACCAATCGAGATAGAGGGCCGAGTCATCGAAGGGTTGGCTAAGGTCACCACGACCACGAAGGTTCGCGACTACGCCAGCATGATCGACCGACTAACCGGCCGCATTGAAAGCCTTGAGCGGACCCGCGCCGAGCTGCTGAAAACCAATCCTATTGAGTTGCCACCGGTAGCCAGAATCGAAATCGAGGTGGTTGGTGGAAGGTCGAACGCTCCGGATTCAAATGACGCAGCCACAGGCTGACTTCTACCAACTCACTCAGAAATATCCGGCGTTCGTCGGAGGCTTCGGTACAGGGAAGACTGAAACCCTCGCCAACTGCGCGCTGAGGGACGCTCTGTCGTCATCCAGCGCACTGATCGCCCTATACGAACCAACTTACGATTTGGTACGCCTCATCCTTGCCCCGCGCATGGAAGAGAAGCTCACGGACATGGGCATCCGCTACAAGTACAACAAGCAAGAGAACATCATTTACACCAGTTCGCCCAATTGCGGCGACTTCGTGCTGCGGACGCTGGAAAACCCGGCTCGCATCATTGGCTATGAGTCATACCGGGCACACGTCGATGAAATCGACACGCTGAAGAAGGCTCAGGCGGCCATGGCCTGGCGCAAGATCATCGCGCGGAATAGGCAGCAGCCGTCGGACATTGAGAAACCATTCAATCGCGTCTCGGCCTACACAACACCGGAAGGCTTCCAGTTCGTCTACGACACCTGGGGCCGAAACCCGAAGCCCGGCTACGTGATGATCCAGGCTGCAACGTACACGAACCCATTTCTACCCGACGACTATGTGCAGACGCTTCGTGACAGCTACCCGGCGGCTCTGATCGACGCATACATCGAGGGGCGATTCACCAACCTGACATCCGGCAGCGTTTATCCGGACTTCAATCGGGTGCTGAATCACACAGACGAGACGCTGCAGCCAAATGAGCCCGTCCTGATCGGCATGGACTTCAACCGGCTGAAGATGAGCGCCGTGGTCTACGTGATGCGTGATGGCTGGCCTGTAGCCGTGGATGAGATCGTTGATGGCCGCGATACGCCGCAGATGGTCACGCTGTTCAACGAACGCTACAAGCTCAAAGGACATGCGGTTCAGGTATTCCCTGACGCATCCGGCCAGAACGCCAGCAGCAAGAACGCCAGCGAGTCGGACCTGAGCATCATCCGTCAGGCTGGTCTTTCGGTGCGCGTCAACTCGACGAACCCGGCTATTGCTGACCGTGTGAACGCCGTAAACGCCCTGATCCTCAACGGTGATGGAATTCGGCGGCTCAAGGTCAACACGCATCGTTGCCCGCACCTCACGGATGGCCTGGAGCAACAGGCCTACGACAAGAACGGCATGCCGGACAAGTCGAGCGGCGTGGATCACGTGATTGACGCGGCCGGCTACCCGCTGGCCCACCTGTTTCCAATCATCAAGCCTATGACTCACATCCCCGTTACCTTCACCTTCTGAGGCCAATATGCCCAACTACAGCGCCATCAGGCAGGAGTACAGCGATGCCTTGCCCGGTTGGCAGCTGGTCAAGCGTTGCGTAGCTGGCCCGCGAGAGGTACGCAAGTACAACGAATATCTGCCAATGCCGGACCCGCTCAACCTGTCCGATGAGAACTTCGCGCGGTATGAGCAGCTGAAACGCCGCGCCATGTTCCTCAACGTGACTGGCCGTACGCGCACCGGACTCATGGGTGCAGTTTTCCGCAAGACTGCTGAAGTTGAGCTGCCTGCGGGCATTAATTACTTGCTGGAGAATGTCAGTGGTGACGGTGCCAGCCTTGAGCAATTGTGCAAAGAGGCTACAGGCGAGTGCCTGGATACTGGTCGCGGCGGCTTTCTTGTGGACTTCCCTAAGGTTGAACTGCCAGAGGGCCAGACATCACTGACTGTCGCCCAGTCTGCCAAAGCTCGGGCCTACGTCCACTTCTACCCAGCCGAGAGCATCATCAACTGGCGTGAAGACGTGATCGATGGCGTTAAGCGCCTGACATTGGTCGTTCTGCACGAAAAGCTGAATGAGGTCACGCTCGACGGCTTTGAGTTCACGGCAAAGGATCAATATCGCGCGCTGATGCTGCTTAAAGGGCAGTACGTACAGCGCGTGTACACCAAAGACGTTCCTGAAGGCGAAGAGAGCAACCCCACCGACAAGGCGGGCAAGCCATTCGATCACATCCCGTTCCACTTCTTCGGCTCACAGAACAACGATGCGAGCGTCGACAAGGCCCCGCTTGAGGATTTGGCCGAGGTGAACATTCTTCACTATGGCAACAGTGCCACGGTTGAGCAGAGTGGATTCATCAGCAGCCAGCCAACACTGTTCCTCACCTCGGACATGGATCCCGATACATTTGCCAAGCTGAATCCGAATGGCATGCACATCGGCTCTACGCGGGGCTACTTGCTCGGCAAGGCAGGATCAGCAACTCTTGTCCAGGCTGATGAAAGCCAGCTTGCACGCACGCTGATGCAGGACAAAGAGGCGCAGATGCTCATGATCGGCGCGCGCATCGTCCAGCAGGGCAATGGCGCTGAGACGGCTGAGGCTGTTCGAATCCGGTACAGCTCTGACAACTCGGTACTCGGAACCATCGCGGGTAACGTGTCAGAGGCAGTCAAGCTGGCTCTGTTAGACGCCCAGCGCTTCATGATGGACGCCGTGGACGAGGCCAAGACGGTGTTTTGGTTGAATCAAGAGTTCTTCGATCAGGTCATGGACGCGCAGTCAATCCTTGCGCAAATGCAGCTCTGGCAGCAGGGCATCATTGCCAAGAAGGACCTGCGGACCAACCTGCGCCAGGCCGGTGTGCTCGAATCTGATCGCACTGATGACGACATTGAAGGGGATCGCGAGACTGAAGCGCCCGTTGCGGGCAGTGAGCCTGCGGCGGTAGGGGCTGGACAATGAGCAGCGAAGGCTATCTGACCGACGCAACCACCCGCCATCAGGTTTATGTCCAGCGATATGCGGGCGGCAACCTTAAGCGGATTGCCACGTTCATCGCCAAAGCCATCAGCACCGCTAAGGAGCGAGTATCGGCAGGGCTGAGCGCTTACGGCTCCCAGCGTTACACCTCACAGATAGAATCGCTTCAGGGTGATTTGCGGGGCATCTACGACGACATGAAGGGCGCGGCTCAGTTGGATCTGGGCAAGTTCGCGTCCTATGAGGCTGAATTCAACGCCACGATGCTCGGAAAGGTCATCAAGGCTGTGGTTCAGCTGAATGTGCCGTCAGCTCAAATGGTCGCTGCTGCTGCACTGGCTGACCCGCTCATCCTTGAGGCTCGGGCCGGTGTGCAGCGAATCAGCATTGCCGGAGCGCTCGATCAGTTCGGCACCAAGAAGGCGGCCGAGATCATCGGCGAGATTCAGATCGGCTCATCTCTGGGCGAAACCAGTCAGCAGATTGGCCGACGCCTCACCAGCATTCACCAGCTCCACCAAGATCAAGCCTCGTCACTCGTTCGCACCATGACCAACCATGTCGCCAGTACGGCGCGAATGGAAACGCTCAAGGCCAACGACGACATCCTCAAGGGCTGGCGATGGATATCCACACTCGACAGCAAGACCAGCGCCATGTGTCAGGCCCGCGACCAGCATCTGTATGGCTGGGACGATCCGCGACCACCTGGGCACTGGAATTGCCGTTCTGCTGCATTGCCTGTCCTGAAAGACGAGTACGCGCGGGAGATACCAGGATCCACAAGGCCCTCAATCGGACCTGATGGCGTTCAGCAGGTATCCAGCAAGACCAGCTATCAGGATTGGTTGTCACGGCAGCCTGCATCCTTTCAGCGCGATGTGCTCGGGCCTAACCGGTACGCCTTGTTCACGAAAGGCAACCTGACCCTCGACAAGTTCGTGGATGACAACGGCAAGACGCTAACCCTGCAACAGCTGAAAGACCTTGAGCCGCGCGCCTTCGAGCGAGCAGGCATCTGACAACGAATCATCAAACAGCCGGCCGAGTGCCGGTTTTTTATGCCCGCGGCTGAGCCAACGGCAAATCATCCGGGGGATGACATGAAATACAGAATCAGCAAGGCCGAATACGAAGCAATGGATGCAGTCATGCAGGCGCTCTACAAAGCGACGGGCGAAGACTTCGTGCTGTCAATTGAGGGCATGCCATTAGGTGGCGAGGATCTGGAGGGCTTGAAGCGTCAGAACCAGACACTGCTGGATGAAGCCAAAGAGGCAAAGCGTCTTAAACGCGAAGCAGACCTGGCGCTGGATCAGCAGAAAATTACCGCCGCCAAGGAGCGGGGCGACTTCGAGCAACTGTATACCAGCAGCGAGCAGGCCCTTGCGTCCGAGCGTGCACGCCTTGCCGAGCTGACCACTAGTATTGAGCGCCGCGACCTCACATCAGCAGCAGCCAAGGTATCCGGCAGCATCGCCGACGGTGAAAACGCCGAGATCCTGGCTGAATTCATCGAGCGCCGCCTGAAGATCGTAGAAGGCCAGGTCAAGGTCACGGACGCCTCCGGCAACCTGACCATCGCAACGCTCGATGACCTGGCTAAAGAATTCCAGCAAGCGCCGCGCTACGCAGCATTGGTGCGCGGCACGCAAGCGAACGGTGGCGGGGCTACCGGGGGTAAGGGTGGCGGGGCCACCAAAACGTGGGACCAAATGACCGGTATGGAGCGCGTAGAGCTTCGCCGAACCAACCCCGCCGAGCACGCGCGCATGAAAGCCGCTGCTGAGGCCAAGTAAAAGGATCTTCCGCAATGCCTACCATTCTTTCCGATGTCGTCTTCCGTGACGAACTGCGCGACTACATCAGCGTTAACAGCGTTGAGCGTACCGCGTTCTTCGAGTCGGGCATCCTGACGACCAACAGCGACATGACCACGTTGCTGGCCAGCCCGTCCAACACCTTCACCATTCCGTGGTGGGTCGATCTGGATGCGTCCATCGAGTCCAACTACTCGAACGACGTGTACACCGACATTGCTGTTCCGCAGGCCGTGCACACCGCTTTCATGCAGGCACGCGCCGCGTACCTCAACGAAGGCTGGAACTGCATGAACCTGGTGAAGAACATCACCAAGCAGGACCCGCTTGAATTCGTTGCTGGTCGACTGCTGAGCTACTGGCAGAAAGTTGCCCAGCGCCGCGCCATTGCCAGCGTTGTGGGTATCTACAACGACAACGTGGCAGCCAACGGCGGTGACATGGTTGTTGATGCTGGCGGCATCATCAGCGCCGCGTCGATCATCCGCGCCAAGGCGACCATGGGTGACTACTCCGGCCAACTGGGCGGCCTGAGCGTCATTGCGATGCACTCCGCTGTGCAGACTGAGCTGCAGATCCTCAACCTGATCGACTTCACCCCGCTGGCTGACCAGATTCCGGAATTCGGTCGCTTCCAGGGTATGCGCGTCGTGGTTGATGACTCCATGCCTGTGATCACCGGCACGCCGAACAAGTACCTGTCCGTGATCTTCGGCCCAGGCGCTATCGGTTATGCCGAGTCGCAGCCAGCCGGTGAAGACGGTCTGGAATATGACCGCGCGCCAGATCGTGGTAACGGCGGTGGCGCTGAGACCCTGTGGACCCGTCGCAACTTCGTTGTGCATCCGCTGGGCTTCTCGTTCGATAGCGTGACCATCACCGGCACCCCGACCACCACCCGCCCAATCTCGGCGAACTGGTCCGACCTGGCACTGGCCACCAACTGGACCCGTAAATTTGCTCGCAAGCAGGTTCCGCTGGCGTTCATCACTTCCACTGTCTCGGCGTGACCGAGTGCTAGCCCCTTCGGGGGCTGGCTAATTTGAAGGAGAACCACCATGGCTGTTGAACAAGACAAGCATATCGACCCGAACGTCAAAGCGCGCTGGGGCTTCGGCGGCACTGAAGCTGCTGTAACCGTTGGCCCGCAAACCGTGGGCGAAACCGGCGGAGTTGATTCGGTTCGCACTGAATCGGATGAATCCGCTGCACGCAAGAACGGCGGCGGCGCGAAGTCCGAAGTCAAAGCTTCCAAGTAACACCCGGGGCTTCGGCCCCAATCATTCAAGCGGAGGCCAGATGGCAACCTACATCACCGTGGCAGACGTAGACACCATCCTCGGAGCGACATGGACGACCGAGGACAAGAAGGTGCGCGCGGTCATGCAGGCCAACGCCTATCTGACCTCCCTCAAGCTGGTCGGCATCGACATGGATGCCATTCCCGAAGACGTGAAGCTGGCCGGGGCCGAACTGGCCCAGACCGCCGCGCTCGGGAAGCTGTACCAACAGACGACAGAAGGCGCGCTGGAAGCCAAGACGGTTAAGGCTGGATCGGTGACTACCAGCAAGACGTTCGCCTCGTTCGACTCCAGCAAGACCACTGCGCTGCCCGATGGCGTTCAGTTCGCTCTGGCCCTGCTCAATCCCTGGATGGCAAGCGCATTCAGCTTCAACGTCTACAGGTGAGCCATGGGTATTCGCGAAGAGATCCAGGCTGATCTGGCTGAGGCGTTCGACACTGATCTGGCTGATGCGGTGCTGCCTTTCACGGGCGGCATCACCATCCCCGGCACATGGGACCCGGTAACTGAAACCGGTAGTGATCCAGTTGTCATCGCCTACAGCGGGCGCGGCGTGTTCGACGGCTTCAAGCTCGACAGGGCGGATGGCGTGAACATCCGCGCCACTGACCAACTGCTGATCGCGCTGACGAACGAAACGACTGGCATCCCGGACATCGGCCACAAGATCAACGATTACGACGTGGTTAACGTGCAGGTCGACCCGGCCGGTGCCCATTATGAAATCCAGCTGAGGAAGACGTAATGGGCAGCGGATGGAGTATCCCCCCGACGGCATTTGCTGACCTGATCGATGATGAGGTGGGCAAGCGCGTCCGGATCATCGCCATGGCGCTACTGAATGAAGTCGTGCTGCGCTCGCCAGTCGGCAACCCGGCTCTCTGGAAGAATCCACCGCCACCCGGCTACGTCGGCGGCAGTTTCCGTGGCAGCCACATTGTCAGCATCGGCTCACCGGTGTACGCGATCACCAACACCATCGACCCGGGCGGCGCAGACACAATCAACCGTGGCATGGCCGCTTTGTCAGGCCTTGAGCCTTACACGGTCGTGTATATCCAGACGAACCTGCCCTATGCCGAGCGAATCGAGCTTGGGCATTCGACCCAGGCGCCGGGCGGCGTTTATGAGCTTGCCTTCGTTGGCGTGTCCGAGGCCTACAAATGACCTACGAGCAAATCAGGCTGGCGGTCACGGCGCGCATGGTGGCCTTCACCGGCATTACGCAAGACCGAATCGACTACCCGAATCCGCCGACATTGTTTGTCACACCCGCGACGGGCCTCTGGTGCCGACTGGTCATTCAGCATGCAACAGCCTTCATGGCAGGCATGGCAGATAAGCCGCATACCCGTAGGCCAGGACTGATCACCATTCAGTGCTTCGCCCGGGTGCGGACCGGCACCAAGGCCATCAACGACCTGACGGATGCGCTGATAGCCCACTTCGCTTACTGGTCATCTGGTGACCTTGAGTGCATCGAGGGCAGCCAGATCATCGCAGGCGAGTTCGAAGGCTTCTATCAGATCAACGTGAACATCCGGTTCCGCGCCGGTTGAGGATTGCACATGAGCGAAGTAACGAAAGAATTGCACCGCAGCCTAATCCGGGCCGCGAAAGGTGCTCTCGCCGCATGGGAGCGCTGGCTGTCAGCAAAGGAGAAGGGCGATGAGTGATACCGGCTACTTGACTGTCGATCAGATCAGACTAGAGCGTGACGCTTTACAGGACCTGATCTACAGCGCGATTTGCGAGTTTCAGTCGAAAACCAGAGCCACCGTAAATCAGGTCTACCTGAACACAGCGGATTTCTCGTCCATCGCTAAAAAGGGCGAGACCGTACTGCTCGGCGTGGAAGTCCACGTCAGCATCTAATCACTACCCGCTTCACCGGGCACGCTGACCAGACCCGCCGCAAGGCCTCTCTGCTCATCACGCCTCCCCGGATCAATTGATCTAAGGAGGCTCCGATGAGTTCGGGCGCAAAAGTAACGAGTTACCTGATCGCCGAGGTAACACCCGGCGTAACCCCCACCGGCACATTCGACACGCTTCGACTGACCGGCAACACCCTGTCACCCACCGTCAACACCCAGGCAAGCGACGAGATCACTGACTCGCGCGTAAGCCAAGGTTCGGTGGCCACCAGCACTGACATTCAGGGCGACCTGACTGCCGAGCTGTCGTATGGCACGTTCGACAAGCTGTTCGAGGCTGCCTTCTATGGCACCTGGACCGGCAACGTCCTGACCGTTGGTGATACCAGGCACACCTTCACTGTCGCCAAGAACTACAGCGACGTGAACGTGTTCACCCTGTTCAAGGGCATGCACGTGTCGACCTTCGCCCTGGACATCCCGTCCGACGGCAAGATCACCGCCACGTTCACCATGATGGGCCTGGACTACGCGGACGGCGACAGCAACACCGTCACCGGGGTAAATCCTCCGACGGCCACGCCGTTCATGTCGAACATCAACGTTGGCACTCTGCTGGTCGATGGGGCCTCGCTGGAAGGCGTTGCGTGCGTCTCGGCTATGTCGATCAACCTCGACAACAGCCTGCAAACTCAGCGCTGCCTGGGTAACGGCAAGCTCGGCCCTGGCGCACACATCGCTACCGAAGCAGCTATCACCGGCAGCATCACGCTGGCCTGGTCCAATCGTGCATGGCAGCTCTGGAAAAACCAGTTCACCCGGGCACCAATCGCAGTCTCGTTCCCGATCACCGACAGCCTGGGCAACGAATACACATTCGACTTCCCGGCGCTGGAGATCGATGGCGACCTGCCGAACGGCGGCAAGCGTGACCTGATCGAGGTGACGCTGAATTACACCGTCTCGAAGCTGGCACCAACCATCACCCGTTCGCCTGCTGATGCAGTGGCATCGGTTGCTGTGGCCCCAACGACTGCAAGCGTTGTCATCGGCGCAACCCGCCAACTGACTCCGACCGTCCTGCCGTCCACCTCGACCCAGACCGTCACCTGGTCCAGCGCAACGCCTTCTGTTGCGACGGTCAGCAACTCCGGCCTGGTCACCGCAGTATCGGCTGGCACATCCGTTATCACCGCAACCAGCACCGCCGACGGCACCAAGACTTCGACATCGACCATCACCGTTACCGCGTAACCGATCCAACCCTTTGACTGCCCCGGCGATTACGCCAGCCGGGGCGGTCCTTTTTGGCGTGGCGTAGAGGATTTACCGATGGCTCTGCAAATGAAGAAAAAGTCTGCCCTCACTGGCACTACAAAGTGGGTGGAATTTGACGAAGACACCAAAATCCAGATTGTCGGGATCGACAGTCCGGCTTATCAGACTGCACTCGAACGCGTGCAGCGCCGTATCAATCGCAACGATGCACGCTTTGAACAGGGCGAAGTGGGCCTTGTCGATGGCGAGAAAAGCGCGCACGAGAGTCACTGTATGATCCTGGCGCAGTTCATTCTGCAGGACTGGGAAGGCGTGCTGGATGATGAGGGCAACAAAGTAGCCTTCAGCAAGGAATCCGCTACAGATCTTCTCTCGGGCAACATTGAATTCTTCATGTGGGTCATCTCGAAGGCCAGTGATTTCGCTGCAGAGGGCAAGGCTGATCTGGCTGAAACCCTGGAAAAGCCATCGCCCGCTACCACTGGGAAAAAGAGTGGGCCGGCGAAACCGAAAAAAGAAAGCTCATCTATCAGCGCCTAAAAATGGCTGTGCCCGACGAGCCGCCTACCGATGCGATTACGGCGTACATGTTGAATACGTTCAGAAATGTGTGCCGCGGGCGGCGAGTATTGGCGACCATGAATGGGGCGCATCCCATGCCCCTTTCGGCCAGGGAAATCAGTGACTGGCTTGAGGCGCACCCATCACCGATGCCTCGGCATGAAGTAGATGAGGTTATGTTTGCGCTGGATTACATCGTGCTGAGCGACAAGGAGGAATAGGGGTGACAGCCGGTCTTTGGTGTCAACCCCTTGATGGTGTTAAATTGCCGCCATCTAAAAGGAGTATATGAATGGAATATCTGATCCTCTGGCTTGTGATTGCCACTCTTTCTGGCTATTACGCAAAACAGAAAGGGCGCAGCTTTGTGGGCTGGTTCCTACTGGGCTTCCTCCTTTCGTTCATAGCCTTGGCGATTCTCTGGTTTCTTCCTGAGACCGGATTTGATGACGCCAAGAGCCAGGACATCGCCAGGAAGTTCGGTGTCTCGTCGCGATATCGTAAATGCCCGTCGTGCGCAGAGCTTGTGCAGCGGGAAGCACTGAAATGCAAGCACTGCCAAACAGACCTGCCTGCCATCACTGAATAGCAGGACGAATTTACCGAAACCGGCCATGAGCCGGTTTTTTTTCGCCTGGAGAAAAGTATGACCCAAACATCCCGCCTGGTTCTTGAGGTAGATAGCCGGAGTGCCGAGCAACGGGTCAACGAAACGCGCCAGGCACTCCAAAAGCTTGAAGCGGAAGGGTTGAAAACCCCCGGCGCTATGAGCGCGGCCGCCGAGTCAATCGGGAAGGTGGGTGACAACGCCAAGTCCACAACTCCACAGCTCAGCGTTGCAGAGCGTCAATTCAAGATGCTTAGCAGCGCTGCTGTAGGTCTTGGTGGGGCTTTGGCCGCAGCGTTCAGCGTGCAGAAGATTGCCCAGGCTTCGCAGCAGTATGCCGACCTCACGAACCGCTTGCGCCTCGTTACTGAAGGTTCCGCGCAGCTCGCCCGCGCACAGGATGACGTTTTCCGTGCAGCGCAGAACTCCCGGCAATCACTCGAAGTAACCGCGTCCGTCTACCAGCGGATCGCCCAAAACGGCAAGGCTCTCGGCATCTCGATGGCTGAGGTTGCCAAGATCACCGAGACGGTAACCAAGTCGGTAGCAATGAGCGGGGCGTCGGCCGCCTCCGCAGACGCAGCTTTGGTCCAGTTCGGGCAGGCCCTGGCATCCGGCACCCTTCGCGGCGAAGAACTCAACTCCATCCTCGAACAAACCCCGGCCTTGGCACAGACCATCGCCCGCGGACTCGGCGTAACGATAGGTCAGCTCCGCGCCATGGGCGCTGAGGGCCAGCTCACTGCCGAAAAGGTTATCGGCGCGCTGTCCGGCCAAAAGGATGCAGTCGATAAGCTGGCCGCGACCATGCAGGTTACGGCAAGCCAGGCTATGACAGCCTTTGCCAACTCCCTGACATCGACCATTGGCAAGCTCGATCAGGCGACTGGAGCGAGCAATACATTCGCGAACTCCGTACTGAGCGTGTCGAGAGCCCTCGACGGCTTCAACTCCGGCGAATTCCTGGACTTCTTTCGGGAGGACAAGCAGAGCGTTGCGGGCTTCAACAACGACATTGCAGTCACTATTTCAAGGGTTCGCGAGCTTACAGCAGCGCGCTCCAAGCTGAATCCTGGCGATGCCAAAGACAGCGTCCTGTTCAACTTCAAATTCTACAACCGCGAAGAGATCGATGCGGAAATCGCCGGACTCAACAAAAAGGTAACTGATACTCGCGCATCAATCGGACTATTAAAGAAAGGCGCAGACGACCTCGGCGCTCAGCTTCCGAAAGGCGAAGCCGCTATTGGTGGCCTGTCTGCAGCAGCGAAGGGTTATGTCGATTCGCAGAGTAAGGCCCTTGCCAAGCTGCAAGACAACAACGACGCGGTGAAAGAGGCAAACCGGTTCATCGCTGAACACACAAAACTGACCGAAGCGGAGAAGGCCGCAATCCTTTCTGTGGCGTACGCAACCAACGCCCAAACCAAGGCCAACAAGGATGCGGCGGCCGCCACCCGAGATGCGAACAAGGCCTATCAGGAAAACGCTGGACAGAAAATGCTCGACAACGCCCGCCAGCAATACGCGGTACTGGTGCAACAGGGCGCGCTGATCGACGAGCAGGCAGTTGGAGCAAAAACCCTAGGGTCAGAGGCAAAGAAGCTGCTTGAGCTTGAGCAGCAGATTGCCCAGCTCAAAGAGAAAGGATCTCTGACCACCGCTCAGAAGCAGATTCTGGCGATGGGCGAGCTGAACATTGCACAGCAGAAACAGAACGCAGGGCTCGAAAAAGAAAACGAGCTCCGCAAAATCGCCAATGCCGAAGCGGCCAAACTCCTCAGCTTCACCGAATCCATCAACGACAAGCTTGCCCTGTCTCAGCAAGGCCTGTCGAACCAGCTCGCAGGTATTGGCCTGGGTCAGGAAGGCCGCAAACGTCTTCAGGACGATCTGAAAATCCGTCAGGACTATCAGAAGGACATGGACAAGCTGCAGGCGCAGTTCAACTCCGGCGACCTGAGCAAAGAGCTGTACGAAAAAGAAACGGGGATGCTTGAGGATGCGCTCGGACAACGCCTGCGCATGCAAGAGGATTACTACGACCAACTCGAAAAGGCCCAGTCCGACTGGACCAACGGTGCCAATGCTGCATGGCAGGACTACGTCTACGAGGCCGGTGACATTGCCGGTCAGACCTATGACCTGTTCGATAACGCATTCCACGGGATGGAAGACTCGCTGGTCGATTTCGTAACCGGTGGGAAGCTGTCGTTCAAGGATCTTGCCGACTCGATCATTGCGGATATCGCACGGATCATCATCAAGACTCAGGTGGTCACGCCGCTGCTGAACTCGCTGTTTGGTGGTGGTTCTGGGGCTGGTGGCGGCGGGGGGATTGCATCGCTGTTCAGCGGATCTTCCTCGAATGGCTCTGGCGGTGGCGGCATGTTTGGCGGCCTGGTCAGCCTTGGGCAAAACCTGCTTTCGGTATGGAACACCATTACTGGCGTTGGTTCGTCCGTGGCTTCTGGCTACGCGTCGGGTGGCATCGGCGGCGCAATCTCTGGCGGTGCCGGGTATTACGGCAATATGCTCAACGGCATTGCCAGCACGCTATCCAGCGGCTTCACCAGCCTGATCGGCGGGAACATTGCTATCACTGGTGCGACTGCCGCTGCTTCTGCTGCAACCACTGCCGCGTTAACCGGTGTAACTGCCGAGGTTGCTGCAAGCACGGCTGCCACAGTCGGTGCGGAGGGCATTACAGCTGCAATGCTTAGCGGCGCGGTCGCCGAGGGTGCTGCGTCGGTTGGCACAAGCATCGGTGTGGCCGGCGCAACAACTGCTGCTGCCTCTTCTGGCCTTGCCGCAAGCGTTTCAGCCGCACTCAGCAGTGCTGCAGCAATGTGGCCGCTCGCAATCGTGATGGGCATGTATCAGTCCGGCAAGCTTTATGACGCCGGGGTTCGTCCAGATGCTAGCGAGATGCTGGAAAGTGGCGGTCACACTGCCGTAGGCAAGGCGACCATGGCTCCTATTGCCCTGCAATCTGGCTTCATGGAACTGCAGGACAAAATCACTGGCTCGCTGGTCGGCGGCAAGATTGCTGCGATTCTATCCGGCTCAACCTTGCACCAGGCGGTATGGGGTGCGGTAGGCAAGAAACTGTTCGGTGGCGCATGGGAAACCAAGGATGGCGGGATCTCGCTCGGGGTCGAGGGGGGCGAGTTCGAAGCTCAGCAGTACATCGACCAGAAGAAGAAAGGCGGCCTGTTCTCCAGCAGCAAGAAGCGCACTCGATACAGCGAGCTTGATGCTCAAACCGAGGATTCGCTCGGCGCAGCCTACAACGACAAGGTTCTTAACTCCCTTGGGCTCTTTGCGGGCCTAGGTGTAAAGCTAAGCGACTCGGTTCTGGATGGCCTTAACGTTGCTGCCGAGAAGATCAGTACTCAAGGCAAGACCAGCGAGGAGATACAGACCTCTCTGGACGCATGGTTTACCGAGCTGGGCAACCAGGCAGTGTCCGCGATTTCCGCCGCAACGAATTCCGGACTGGGCGGTTACAACTTCGATCAACTGACCGAGTTCGTAAACAACCTGTACACGGTTCGAGATTCACTGGCTGACATGAACGTCAAGGTTCTGGACGTTTCTCTGTCTAGCGGCTGGATGGCTGAGAACCTTATTCAGCTTGCCGGTGGCTTGGATGCCTACAAGGCGGCCACAGCTTCCTACTACGACGGCTTCACTAGCGACACTCAGAAAACCGCCGATACCCTGGAGACAGTGCGTAAGCAGTTTGCTGACATGAACGTGGTGCTGCCATCGTTGCGCGACGGCTACAAGGACATGGTCGAAGCCATTGACGTGACGACCGAGTCCGGCCGGCAGATGTTTACCGTACTTACCGGTTCGGCGGCAGCGGCTAACGCAGTCTACGACATCATTGAGCAGCGCCAAGCGGCTTACTACGGGGCGTTCCTCACCGAGTCAGAGAACACAGCCCGCACTCTCAAGGAAACCACGGACCAGCTCAAGGCTCTCGGCATAACCCTGCCTGGTACTCGCAATGAGTTCCGGTCGATGGTAGAGGCGGCAGCCAAGGACACATCGGCGGCCGGCAAGGGGCTTTACGACTCGCTGATGAGTGTTGCCGGTGCTGCTGGGACGGCGTTCGATGCAATGGAAGCCTCGGCCCAAACCGCAGCTCAAGCTATTACCGACGCATTGAATCAGGGCGTGACAAACAGCTTCTCGGCTGTTCAGCGCGCAATCACTGCTCAGCAGAAGAAAGCGACCGAGGCATACAACGTTACTTCGGCCTCGCTTGCAGAGCTGTCTACCGCAGCTTCTCAAACCGTAAATGACTTGACATCAGTCAGTAATGACCTGAGTTCGGCGCTGAAATCCCTGCGCGGCGATTCTGACGAAGCAGTGAAGATGCTGCGTGCGCAGGCGGTGGCTACCCTGCAATCTGCACTGGCAACAGCTCGCGCTGGCGGGTCGCTATCAGGCTTCAAAGGTCTGGACGACGCACTCGATACGGTCAGCAACAACAACACTGACCTGTATTCGTCCATGGAGGACTTCGCGCGGGACCAGGGCCGGACTGCCGGTGTTATCGCAGAGCTGGAAGCCATTAACGGCAAGCAGCTGACCTCCGCTGAAAAGACCGTCAAGGCCTTGGAGGATCAGTTGGATCAAGCCAAGGATGCATACGATGCTCAAATCAGCCAGTACGAATCGCAGCTGGAATTCGCCCAGGCTCAGATGGATGCGCTTAACGGCGTAGACAACTCGATCATGGGCGTAACCGCTGCAATCAATGCCATGAACGCGGCAGTGGTTGCGGCGCTGCAAGCCTCCGCCTCTGGCGCTGGCAAGGCGAACACTCCAGGCAACAACGCAACTCTGGTCGAAACGCTTTACAACACTGTCCTTGGTCGCGGCTCCGATGCTGCGGGCGCTAAGTACTGGGCCGACAAGCTCCAAAGTGGCGCAGTGACGTACCAGCAGGCAGCCGAAACCATCGCCAAGGAGGCATTGGCCCTGGATGCCAGCAAGTACACCGGGGCAGTCAGCCAGGCGGCTATTGCAGCCTCCAAGGCAGCAGCTCAGGCGTATCTGAACAGCCAGACAACCAAGGCTTATGCCTCTGGCGGGTACATCTCAGGTCCAGGCACCGGCACAAGCGACAGCATCATGGCCCGCCTATCAAATGGCGAGTACGTGATGACCGCTGACTCTGTGCAGATGTTCGGCACCGGCCTACTCGACCAAATGAACGCCGGGAATCTTCCAGCATTTGCGGGCGGTGGCGGCATTCGACTGGTTGGGAGTTCGACTGCTGAAAGCTCACGTCCGACTACTGCGCGGTATGGAAATAGCTCGGCGGCGTCAAGTACCAAAAGCTCTTCCATGAACGAGGGATCGATGGTAGAGCGCCAGGTATGGACCAACAAGCTGCTCAGTCAGGTGATTGATGCAATTAACCGACAAACAATTCAGGGCGTTCCTGCTCTTCAGGTGAGCCAATGAAAGTAGTAGCCCCGATTGAGATTGGCCAAGCAACCATCACCTCCTACAACGTCGCTGCATCCCCCAATGCCCCATGGGTCTCCACCAAGACCTATGGGGTGGGAGAAAAAGTGGTAGTTGGTCAGTACGACTTTGAGTCCCTGGTAGCCGGAAACGTCGGAAACGACCCAACTACCGACGGCGGCGTGAAGTGGCTCAGGCTTAACCCTTCTAATCGCTGGGCAATGTTCAATAAGAAGAAGGGCAATGTCTGGCTTGTCGGAACCAAAACTACTAATCCGGACACAATCGATATCACCTTCGCTCCGGGGCGAGTCATCAATTCCATAGGGATGGTTGGCGTGGTGGCCGACAAAGTAACTGTCCAAATGATTGTTGGCGGCTCAGTTGTGTATACCCGCGAACTTATCATGTCTTCCAAGACAGCTGTGGACTGGTACGACTACTACTACGGCGACTTTGTTACTCGGGACAACCTAGCCTACACCGACCTCCCAGCTTATGCCGGGGCAAGTGTCCGCGTAATTGTTGATAACACAGGGGAAGTGGCAGAGGTCGGGATGATGGTGGTGGGCCAGCAGGCCTCTATCGGCTGGGCCGTCTGGGGCACATCCTCAGGATTCGAAAACTACTCCCTAACCAAGATTGATGACTTTGGCGAAATCACCCAAACCCCTCGCGGACTTCGCGACTTGGTTGATTTCGATTGCCGAAATTACAAAAACCAGAACGGGAACATGAATCGAATCCTGAAGCCTTTGAAAGACAGCGCTGCGCTTTACATCGGCAGTGAGGACATAGATTCCACAATCATCATCGGCAAACTTGAAGACTTCAAAATGACCTTTGCAAACGTTGCATTGGTTGAATATTCACTCTCTGTGCTGAGTCTCGCCTAATGCCAACTCCAGTCATTCCATTATTGCCAGATCCGCCAGTACCCAGTGATAGCCCTCCCGTTTTTGCCGATAAGGCTGGGGCGTTCGTCACTCAGCAAGCAATCAATGTCCCGATTATCAACGCCTCTTATCAGTGGGTGGCCAGTCAGGTCACGCTTATTGATGACTACCGCGCAGCCGCCGCCCAGTCAGCCCAATACGCCGCAGCCGCAGCCGACCGCGCAGAGGCTGTGGACACCAACGTCAGCGAGCAGGTTGCAGCTGCTCAGACTGCTGCGAACAACGCCGCCGCCTCTGCTGCCGCTGCGGAATCAGCTCCAGGCTCTATCGGCAATCTCGCTCTTATTCACTCTATGACCATCGGCATGATTCGGGGATTCTAAATGAACACAATGACTGCACCATTCGCTCAGAAGTTCGCAGCAAGCAATGCCATTGTTACCGCTGCACTGGGCGGCATTGGTACATCGACTGTTACGGGCGCTCAATTGCTCGCAACTGGCGGCACTAACGGGTCGATTGTGTTCGGCGTCACCGCTATGCCGCGCGCAACTGTGACGGCATCTTCGCTGGTGCTGTTCCGAGTCAAGTCCGCAACTCCTACAGTATTTAACCTGATCAAAAGCCAGGCTATGCCTGCCTACACCTTCGCAGTAACAACCAACATCACAGAAACGGCGTTCTCAACCGTTACGTCGACAACTCCAATCCTTCTGGAACCGGGCGAAATGCTCTACGCAGGCTCACAAGTAGCGCTGGCAGCCGGCATCGTCTTCGACGCATCGAGGGCTGATCTATGATCGGGAATCCGATGGGTAATGTGCTGGGCAACCCACTCGGCAATCCGCTGGGTTTAACGAGCGGATCATCGAATCTTTCCGGCAAAAAACTTGTCGTTGGCGACTCATTGGCTGGAGGGTTTTACTTCGCAACTGTCATCCAGGGATCAGACACATTTGTTTTGGTTGTGGCCGATAAATCAGCAGAAGTTAGCCTTGCGTATGCCACGGCGAGCTCTGTTACAGGCGCAACGAGCACCTCCGATAGCAAATTTAATACCGACATTCTGGCCGCTCCAACAACTGGATTCCCTGCGGCCAAATACTGCAGGAGCTATCAGGATGGAACCTGGGACATGCCAGCGAGTGACATTCTTACGTTGATGAAAAACGTGCTCGGCACATCAGCAGCAAACCCTCCCGAGGCATTCAAGTTTGGAGGCCCGCAAGCGTTTGGCTCTGACCCGTACTCAAGCTCATCCGAGCTTTCCAGCACTCAGTGTTTCGGAAGGGGCATGGCAACCAACACAACCTTCCAATTAAGCAAAACGACGGCGAATATCGTCAGGCCCGTAAAAGCGATTCGGGTCTCCAAATCGCTTATGAGTCTTGAAGGGCTATCAGGGGTGTTCGAGAAATGATCAAAGTTGAAAACGGCATCGCAACTCGCGAGCCAATCCCTGATTTCCTTGACCGCTCCGGCACGCCAGAAGCATTGGCCGCGCTCCTCGACCTGTCATGGACCGATCCGGCGCTGGGCGTTCAGTCAGCCGCATGGTGGCCCGAGGAAAGCACCGAAGGCGAACTTGGCACCAACAAGAAGTGGGGCGCAGAAGTCTTCACCCTCGACACTGAGCGCAAGGTTGTGAAGGTCGCCCGCAAGCAGGTCACCATGACGGCGGCAGAGAAGGCTGCTCGGGATGCGTTGATTGCCGAGCAGGTCGCAGCGGAGCAGGCTGCGGTGATGGCTGAGTTCGAGCAGGCAGTGCAGGGCAGGCTGAATGGCGCCGCCATCGCTGCCAAATACGACAGCATCGAAAACGCCGTGAGCTATGCCGAAGAACCAGCGGTGCCGAAATTCCAGAATGACGGCAAGGCGTTCCGCGCCTGGCGCTCGAAGGTCTGGGCCTACGCCTATGAGCAGCTTGCCCTGGTGCTGGCCGGTGAGCGGGAGCAGCCGACGGTTGAGGCGTTCTTGCTGGAGCTGCCGGTGCTGGAATTGCCCGAGTAACCACCCGCCACACATCCCGAATATCCACCGGCCGCCTTGAGCGGTTTTTTTGTGCCCGCGATTCAGCGGGCAAGGACTCCCATGCCTACAACTTCACGCGGCATCCGCAACCACAACCCCGGCAACATCGACTTCAACCCCCGCAACGACTGGCAAGGCCAACTCGGCATCGAGGAGGGAGTCACCAAGCCACGCTTCGCACGGTTCGACTCGCCTGAGAATGGCATCCGCGCTCTCGCCAAGCTGCTGATCAACTATCGCGGCAAAGACGGTATGCCGGGCGTTGGCCTTCAAGGCATCGACACCGTGCGCGAGACCATCAACCGCTGGGCGCCCTCGGTCGAGAACAACACTGAGGCGTACATCAAGCAAGTATCCGCCGCTGCTGGCGTAATGCCAAACGAGAGCATCACCATTCGAGACCCGCGCATCCTGCTGGCTGTCGTAACCGCGATCATCAAGCATGAGAACGGCGGTAACCCATATGCACCGGCAGTCATTGCCGAAGGTGTGCGGAGGGCGCTGGCATGACCGGCCGATTCCTCGACCCTCTGATTGTCCAGGCCTACGCCAAAGGCGAGTGGGTGCTGATGGCCGACTTCCGGTACATGGCGGCCGACGGCACTATTTACACCGCGCCGAAATATTTCATCACCGATCTGGCCTCTACACCCTGGCTGGTCAAGCCATTCCTGACCGGCATCGAGGACCGTGCCTGCGGAGTGATCCACGACTATGCGTACTGTCAGAACAAACTCACCCGCGCCCAGTGCGATGCGCTGTTCTACGAGATGCTGCTGGCCACTGGTGCGGACATACGCCGCGCCCAACTAATGTTCTCAGGTCTGCGCATCGGCGGAGGCTCACGCTATCGGCAGTGCGCGGGCGGGATGAAGGTCGAGGATATGGCCTTTGAGCTGATGAGGCCTGAGGAAGTGGCCGACTGGAAGCTGCGCCTTCTGGTGATTCATGAGCCTGTGGCCGCCTGATGCAGGCTGTCGATCCGCCCGGGTCGGCAGTGCAACACCGATTTTCCCCTCGGACCGTTCTGGTCACCCGTCGCAAACCCACTCATCCAGTATTGACCCAATTCCTGCGCTCGATTTAACTGTACGCCCATACAGTAGAGTCTTCGTCATGGACGCACCAGACCACCTTGAAATATCCCTTGACCAGTTGCTCAAACTCCGCGCGCCCGGAACATACCTTGTGAAATGCGAGGGCGACAGCATGATTGGCGCTGGGATCTTCAGCGGTGACCTGCTGATCGTCGACAAAGGTGGGGAGGCAGTGCCAGGGTCCATAGTCATCGGCGTGATCAATCAGGAGCCGGCAGTGAAGTACCTGGCCCGATCGCCATGCGGGCAGATCATTCTCCGATCCGGAAATAAAGCCTTCCCCGATCGCTACATTCTCGAGAGCGATGAATTCGAAGTGTGGGGCGTGGTCACTCATAGCATCAGGGATCACGACGGGGAGTAGGGTTATGGATGTCAAAGAGCGTGAGCTGAAGATTTGGAACGACCACCTGGATCATGAGGCGCGGCGGGAATGCGCGACTGATCACTGGCACGGAGAATTGTTGGGCCATGCCAATGCGCTGGCGAGGCTGGGCGTAATAGATGAAGAGGAACTGCGCGAGATGCTGGAGCTTGCTGATGCCGCCTTGGAGCACGTGAAGGCTGAGCTTGAAACTCAGGAATGGCTGGCAGGGCGGAAGGGGTGATTGTGTTTGTCGGCAGGACGCCGGGGAGGGAGCCAAAATGGCCGAGTGACTTTACGAGTGACATTGGTAATCACTGTAAAACACGGTTGGGCATCGTTGCAGCGAGCACCAATCGAAGAACCTTGTATTTACTGGGCTGTAGGCCCATTTGCTTGCATGGGGTGCAAGGGGTCGAGTGTTCGAATCACTCCGTCCCGACCATATTATTCAAAGGGTTGCGAGATTTTATCTCGCGACCCTTTTTTATTTTTGATCGTTTTTACCCCTACAAAACGACTAGCTGTGAGTGGAATCCTCACCTCTTTCGGAGGAGATGGGCGCAAGATTTCTGGGTGCCAATGTCCCCCCGCGGTAATTTCGGCGGTGAAGGGATGGGAAGGACCTAGCTGACGGCTCGTCAGGCAGTTTTCAGCTTTTGCTGTGGGGGTAGCTGATGGCGACTACTTGCCTCGCTCGCTCTGAAAGACCTCCTGAGCGTTGTAATGCAAGTGATTTGTCGATTTTTTCCTCAAGTTCCGGATAAAAATCCATTACGAGGAGACGTAACCGATCTAGAAGTTTAGGATCATTTTTAAGCTGGTCTCGTAAGTGGACCGCGTAACCGTAGTTGGAAGTTAAGGCATCGTCGGGCGCAAAAGCCCGCATCCACTTCAACATGATATCTGCGTCCCCTCCAAAATTTATCAGCAGGTCGATGTAGCGAATCAGCTGGGCTGAAGCGTTATAAAGTGTATATCTGTTGATATCTAAGATGGACGTTTGATGTTCGACTGCGATCTTCTTGATGTCCTTCCATCCGTCAATGAGCTGGAAGGATCCTTTCATACTTACAGAGATTGTTTTGGCGGTGGAGTTACGTGGGGTCAAATGATCCTGTTCGACAGGTAGCGCCCGAATGGCCCCGGTAGTGACATTTACGTCGATCAGTAGCACGGGAATTAACGAAACAGACAAATAACGCGCGGTCGTGGACTTCAGGCGGATTTTATCTCTATCAGTCCTGGTTCCTTTGATCTGCAATCGTATAAGTGCACCGGTCACTGAGCCTCGCTTATTAATAATCTCAATTTCCGCGTCCAGACCGTAGTCTTTTGGTAGGTCTCTATAAATCCAGCCTTTTTTTGCAACGGCTTTTTTTACTAAAGCGGTTGCTTGATCGTCAACTACATGGGATTTCGTTCTCATAGGAAGATTTTCTGTCATTAGGACCATCTAACTCTGTCTCTTGCGCTTGTTGGAGGAGGGGCATTCAATGCCGTTTTATTTTTGATCACTGGACAAAAATGACGCATGTTTATTAGCTAACTACAAACGATCCCTGCAGGCCGGTGTTGATCCATCGTCGGTGCTGAATTCACTTGCCCCGCAACCCAACCACCCCCTTACCACTTGCACAAAAACGGCACCAGAGTACGCTTCAATCGGATCCAAAGGAGGGATTGCTGTGCCGAATTTTTTTGTTGAGCAAGCGGGGACGCTGAATCTGTTTCAACAGCAGCGTACTCCCAATCATGGATTCAGACTTGGACAGTTGGGTGCGTTGCACGCAGTTTTGGCGCATTTTTCCGTGCAGGACGACCCTGCCATCGTCTGTTTGCCCACTGGCTATGGAAAGACCTCCTTGATGATGGCGCTTCCCATCCTGCTGGGGCCGGCGCGTGTACTGATAGTGGAACCTTCAAGCGCCTTGAGAAAACAGGTGCATTCACATATTTCTGTCATGTCCACACTCCGCCGGATTGGTGCGCTAGCTGAAGATTGTCCGCTTCCCGACGTGTACCTGCATATCGGCCGTCCTCAATCCCTTGAAGAATGGCAATTGCTTCAAGCGTACGACGTCGTCGTTTCGACACCTTCAAGCTCATCACCCGACCTAGCCCCTGGTGCGCCGTCGGATCTCTTCGATCTTGTGATCTTCGATGAAGCCCATCATGCTCCTGCCGATTCCTGGATGGCCTACGTAGAACACTTCACAAAAGCTCGGTTCTTGTTTCTCACGGCAACTCCCTTTCGACGAGATGGGCGCGTCATTCCAGGGAAGCTCGTTTATCGATATCCGGTAATGCGGGCTGTCGATGAGGGGGCCTTTGAGCCAATTAACTTCTGTGCGGCACCGATCGAGGACGAACTAGATAATGAACACGTTGATCAAGCCATAGCTCGGGCGGCTGTTCAGCAGCTTAGCGAGGACAGGGCAGCCGGGTTCGATCATAGGCTGTTTGTACGCGCAGGGAGTATCAAGGCCGCACAGGATCTAGTGCCGCTCTATCAAGGCCTGGGCATAGCGGTCGAGACCATTAGCAGCAAACTTACGAGACGTCAGCAAGAGGCGATTGAGGAAAGGCTAATCACCGGTGCGCTGGAAGCGATCGTTTGTGTGGACATGTTCGGGGAGGGTTATGACTTTCCGAAACTAAAGGTGGCGGCGCTCCATGCTCCCCACCAGTCTCTGGTGCCCACAATTCAATTCATTGGACGCTTCGCCCGTGTGGACGATACCACAGGCCCGCCAACGCTGATTGCACCAACTTTCCGTATCAAGGAGGCAACAGCGTCGCTTCTTAAGGAAGGCGTAAATCTTGCGCAGATGATTGATGAGGCTGCGATCGCTCAACTCGCGGGATCTCTGGAGGAGCAGGAGTTTATGGAAAGACTCCCCGTGAGGAAGGTTGCCGAATCTGACTACGAATCTGTCTCGCCGCTGTCTTTTAATTTATATGCCCATGTACGTGTTTTCGAGTGTGACGAGCCGCCGAATTTTGGGCTCCTTGACTCCACGATTGGGCGGCGTTTGCGCATTGTGAAGCAGTGGGGAACGCAAGACGGGACAATCTCGTTGGTTTTGACGGCAGACGAGACGTCTCCCAATTGGGCCATCTCTGATGCTCTGATCGATGTGCGTCACGACGTGTTTCTCTTGATGTTTTTCGAGGCGGCAAAACTCTGCTACATAGGGGCGACCCGTCGAACGGAAAAGCTTTACCTCAGCATCATGGACACGATTGCTCCCGGTGGCTGCAGACCGCTTAGCTACCAACAGACCAGCAGGGCCCGCGCGGGCTTGGAGGAGGTTAAGTTTTACAACGTTGGGCTGAAGAACACGACGTTCAACTCGCAGGGAGAGACTTATCGGACCCTCACTGGCCCCCAGGCGGAGAGGGCGGTGACAGCTGGCGACAGTCGAGTCTTCTCCCAAGGACACTTCTTCGGCAGCGGCATGAATGGTCAGGTCAAGGAAACGATTGGCGCAAGCAGCAGTTCCCGGATATGGAGCAATCAGCGCCTCTCGATCCTTGATTTCGTTGAGTGGGTGCAAACCCTGAACGGACGCCTCTCCGGTAATGCGCCTTTTAGCGCAACCCAGTTAGATATCGTGCGCTCTAGCAAGCCTTTGAGTCGGTTACCAGATGTGGTCATAGCGGCGAACTGGCCTAAAAGCGGATTCAAAAACAACCCGAAAGTCCGCTTTCGGGCTACCGCCCAGCAGCGCGTTCAATATTCGAGATCGGTTGAGTGGGATATCCAGAACTTTCAGTGCGACCTACAGGCAGGGCAACTAGCCTTTTCGCTGGTTAATGCCTTAGGCGTGGTGCCAATGCGATTTCACTTGGCAAACGCACGGATGGTGACGTGTCTGGATCCTGACGTCTCCATCGAGATCGAGTCTGCCCACGATTCCTGGGTTGCAATGGCGGACTGGCTCTGCGAGCACAGTCCAGTGTTCTACGCCGCCGACAAATCATCCTTTGAAGGAATGAATTTGATGGCCGCACCGTTGCTGCAAACCGAACGTTTAGCTCCTGGCGATGCAGAGATAATCGACTGGAGGGGCTGTGGCATACACATCGAATTCCTCCCCCAGGATCAATCCCCCGAGACGTTGCGAAAGCGAGCCCTGCTCGCGGGAAACCTGACCGTGCAGGAGCACTTGGAGCGACACTTGATCAGCCTGCCAGATGTTCAAGGACTCTTCTACGACCACAGGGCGGGGGAGGCCGCGGATTATATCTGCGTCACCAAGAATGCTGAGGATGAGGTCAACATCAGCTTCTACCACTGCAAAGGTGCGGGTGGGCCACCAAGTGGAGGCCGTGTGGGTGATGTCTACGAGGTGGCAGGACAGTTGGTAAAGTCGGTCTATTACTGCAACGTGCCGACGATTGTTCAGCACATGGAAGATAGGATGCTTCCAAGGCACACATCACCCTCCTACTTTGTTCGCGGCAACAGAGCCGACGTTACTCAGCTGTTGAAAACTACACCGGCCACCAAGCTTACGTTTTCTGTGATCGGCGTTCAGCCTGGCATTCGCCGCTCGGCGATCAATGCTCACCTGAGTGATCTTATGGCGTTCTGTATCAGTTACGCGAGACAGGGAGGGGCAGCGAAAGCTTACTGGCTGGTCAACGAACCAGAGAATTGATCACGAAGCAGCTGAGGAGTACGTCTGGTTGCTTCTTGTATTTGGCCATCGTGGATGACCTGGATTTACATAGTGCCGCGCATCAGGGGCGGACCGCTAAGATAGATACCTTTACGAACGTCACTTCTTCCCGTTGGCAGGCACGTACGCTGGCGGCGAATGCCTAGTGCCATTGAGATTAAGACGGACGCTGGAGAATGCATGACTTATATGGTCGTTTTTATTGCAACGCGCTGGGGTAGTGAAGAGGGCGGCCTTAACGTCTTCAATACGGGAGTCGCCCTAGGCATGGCTAAGGTGCTTCCGAAAGGGAGTCGATGCCTTTGTTTTGTAGAAGTACCGCCCAGCGGCGATGCCATACCACCTAGAGGTATTGTTCTTCTCCCGCATGATTTCAAGCCTGACTCGATCTTCGATGATATCCGGCAGAACCTTTCGGATGTATCGGTGGGTATGGTACGTGGTGTCTTAGTCCTCGGCCACGATGTTAAGACGGGCGATCTCGCTATTCAGACAGCGAAGTTGTTAAAGGGGGGGCTTGCCAAAGTTCAGGTTTTGTCAGCGGTCATCAGCCACATGGACTACGCCGCCTATGCCCGACAGAAAGGACATGACCTCGTGGTGGTGGAGCAACGTGCCGAGCAGCAGCGAATGATTATTGCGTCTGCGGACTTGACGTTTGCCGTCGGGCCATATCTTGCAGCTCGCTTCAGACAGTCATCTCAAAGCCAAGACGGGCGCCCTTCTCTAAAGCAGTTGACTCCAGGAGCCGCCGAAATTCAACCGGTGGATGTTGGCGAAGGGATGTTGCAGGTCTTCGTTTCGGGCCGGTTGGGGCTTTCCGATGACACCATCAAGAATGGCATTCTTTCCGTGGAGGCATTACTACGAGCATACGACAAGGCGAGGAAAAGCAAACTTAGCTTCTTCCGAGCTAGAGGCCGACTTTTTGCCTGTGGTGTGGAAAGTGATGGAGGTTCTTCGCTCCTGTCGAAATTGGAGAGGAGGGCGGCTGAAAATGCAATGTTCTCGATTGAACCAGTGATCTTCACGCCCGAACAGCACGAAAATTACAAGCTTTTGGCTAGCTCTCACATTGCCCTGATGCCTTCATGGCACGAAGGCTTCGGTCTGACGGGGTGGGAGGCCCTTTGCGCAGGCGTGCCGCTAGTGTGCTCCAAACAGTCGGGGCTCGCCATGCTCATTGAAGAGCTCAGAATTCAGTTACCCGGACAGTCATTTAGCAACGTCGAATTGATCGAGCTTCGAGGTAGCAAAATTGCGGGTGAACCTCAGGAAAGCGATGTTGATATCTTATCGGAAGCTATCGTTCGACTCGCTGAAAACTATGGTCAGCGTAAACACGATGCTCTTTCGCTAGCAAAGCACCTCAAGGTTAAGTTCTCCTGGGAAGACTGTGCGTTTCAAATTCTTTCTGAGACGGGTTGGCCAATAGCCAATTCAGTTTCAGTTCAGTGGACTGTTCGACGGAACATGGCTAGGGAAGCGGCCGAAGGGCGGGAGGAGGTAGCATTTTTGCTAGAGCTTTTAGACAGTCCTGACCGCGTCGACATCGGCAGAGATTGGAGTAAGTTGTGCTCGGCATTCAACTATGTGAGCGATGCCGGTAAGAGCATGAACGCCGCCGAATGCAAGACACTGCTTGATCAGCTTAGACCTTTGGCGGACTTCATCGGTAATGTGTTGAAGCACAATTTTGGCGGCTATCCGCGCGAGACAAATGCACTCCGTGATTCCGGTGGGTTGGACGTATGCTGGAGGTACATGGCTGCATGTAAGGGAGTGTCGTCGTCTTTCAGTCAATTTACCGGATTACTGCCGACCAATCTCTTGGATGTGATCCTGTCCGACGGCTTCCTTCGGAAAGAATTGTTGTTCTACTTGTCGGACTTCTCGACCGAATTCGGCCGCTCGGCTAAATCCCTGGCTCAGGAATTCTGTCTCCACTTCCGTGAGCTGCTGAGGTCGGACCTCAAACTCCAGATCCGTCTTGCCCGATTGACGGCGGTAAGGCCGGATCTGTTGATCGCATTCGAAAACGAAATGCCGGAGTCACCGGAGATGACGTTTTGGCAAGAGTTAGATGCCTATCGAGAGGAAAGAGCGCGATGTCGTACTGTGGAAATGATGTCATACGATATTGCTTATTTAATCGATAAGGATCCACTTCTCGCGCCGACGGTTCTTGCGCTTACCACCTTGAGACCCCGCTACGAAGGGCAGGCAGTAGAGCAGGCAATAAGTTTTTTTAATGTATTACAAGGCCAACCGGTAACCAAGGAGTGGCGGGGTGATAAACGGCTATATGCGGCCCTGTTGAGCGTTACGATGCCTACAAGCAAGCTATTGGCTGTACTAGAGGCGATGGCATTAGACGAGGAAGAGGCAATCCGTTGGGCTGCGCTTGATTTAGCATTTTCCCCAGTATTGCGCACACGTTTGGAGGCGGCTCATGCAGCACAGGGAGACGACTTCGGTTCGCTGCTTCGGAAACTAGGTCGTATTATCGACTTGGCGGTAACCGCCGATGGAGGGCATCCTTGGCTTGCTCGTGAGTTTTTAACTCACTTTGGTGCGGAGTTCATTGGTCCTTCCCAGGGGAGCGCGTCGAGACGGTTTTCCGTCTTGGACTTTCCGCAATCGCGTATATTAATTGGCCCAATGCCGGGTTTACGTTTTGAGTCGCTGACTGGCTCGGAGCATCCGGAAGTCGTGGCCGCACGAAAGGAGGTCCGCAGATCCGTTCGGCGTGTTCTGCTTGTGCTGCCTCCGCTTTCCGTCACTTCGGGTGAATCTCGGGGTGCCTCTGCTACTAGTACGCCTCCGCTCGGTCTTGGTTTGTTAGGGACTCATCTTGCGGCTAAGGGGCACGATATCCATCTGGTTGACTGTCATCGCTTCCCCGAGTTACTGGATGACATAATTGAGCTCGCTGACAGCTACGACATAATCGGCTGCAACGTAGTGATTAGCACGTTACGTTCCACGATGGAGCTCTTCCAAGCGATACGACGTAAGACAGCCCATCCGCTACTTATCGTCGGTGGTCCTGCAGCGAACCTCGACGTATGGCGCTTCTCTGCGAAGTCTGATGAGGAAAGTGAAGCATGGGATTTTGCGATTCCTGCGGCGGCAGTTAATGCGCTGGACGATCTCCTCCAGGCGTTAGGCTCTACTGATCCATGGCCTTCAACACGGCACCTTGTAGCGAATCCGCTGAGTCAGATACTTTCATTTCGAGGTATCCGAGAATCGCTAGGGAGTCTTCCTAAGCAACTAGACCTATCCTGGATGGACATTGACGTTGACAGGCGTATCTACCAAGGACCTGATGGTGTTTATGAACCGGCACATACCCGTGAACTAAGCGGTTCAGTCCATGAGGCGCACGTTGTGATGTCGCAAGGGTGTGATTGGAACTGTGCCTTCTGTACTGAACGGAAAGACCTCAGCGGTGGCGAACGGAGAAGGTCGGTTGAGCAAGTCCTAGCTGAGCTTGAGCGCCTTTCATCCTCCTACCGTGACCTGCGAATTCAGTTCATTGATGACAACTTGCTGCCCCAGATTTCGGCGCTGGCGACGCACGATCTTACGGGGCAGGCGCAAGCCAAAGTCTGGACCAGCGCGTTTCTGAACGGCCTTCGGGATGTCCGAGAGGGGCGCCAAGGTTCGTTCGGCTGGCGAGGAATCTTCCGGGTCGAGGACTTTTTCTCCTACGAGGAAAGTTTTGGAACGCATGAGTTTGTTGCAAAGTTGGTCTCTTCCGGATGCCGCATGCTGGCATTTGGTTTGGAACATGGCGACGAAACTCGAAGGAAGCGCCTAAAGGCGGGGGCAGACTACAAGAACGCCGAAATCGTGAGCTTATTTAAGCGACTTAGGGACGCAGGTATTCAGACAAAAGCATATTTTATGATCGGTGGACAATGGGAGACGGCCGAATCGGCACTGGATACTATCCGTTTTGCGCTAGACTGCGGTGCAACGCTCGCTTATTTCGCCCTCTATAAAGAATTCGTGAAGGCAGTGCACGTGCTAAGTGAAGAGCGCGGGCCATCCTCACGACATGATGCCTTTGCCGAATATAGCCAGATGGCCGTCGTGTGGGATGACACCTACTCCGCTTACCTAAGTGACCCCTCTATGAAAGGCTTGTCATCTCCGGCCACTCAAATAGAGATTGAAAGCTATGCGCAGCTTGCGAAGCTGGGCTTTCGGTTCAGCGATATAGTTAAGTACAACGACCATCATGCCGACAGCGATTCTTCCAGTTCAATCTTATCGAATGTTACATGGGGTGAACCGAGCGAGTACTTCAGTATTATCGAAATGGCATATCGACGGTTCTACCTGCGTCCTGAGTTCGTTCACGAATATAGTAAATTGGTTCGTGAGGGATATTGATCCTAGGGCGGACTCTTGTCACCGGGCGCATGCTGCTCGCGCAAGATGGTCGAGGCGAGCGAACGCAGCGTTATACGAGTGGCCGTCTCAAAGGTTCAGAAAAGCCACCTTGATAACAGCTGCGTTTTTCGCATCGCCATACGCGAGGAGTGAGCTTAATCCCAAGTTGCTGGGATAAGGCCATCGCCTTTTGTACTCCAGGCAGCTACTGAGTGTGTGTGTTCAATGTCACCCCAGATTTCTTCTCCGGCGTGCTCAAGTACGATGATTTGGAGATTGGCATTCGTCCTTGAGATTGCCTCTCTAAGCACCTCGAAAATTCGACGCGTAGCCTGCAGATCTTCAATTCTGTGCCTGCGCAACACTGTCATATCCAAGTCCAGTGCATTGCCCCCAAGATCGCTGCTGGGGAAATACACTTGGCTAGGTTGGTCAATTACCAGAAAGCTCAGGGTGGGCAGGTGCAGATTTTCTTTCTGAAGTAAAAATTCATGGATGCCGAGAAACGCAGCCACGTGATATCCCATCCAGTTAGCCCCGCTTCCTACCTCCCAAAGGTAGTCAAACTGATCGAATTCCTTGTCGAATCGGATGGTCAATTCTTTCTGATCCAACCTGAGAACTGAGTTAGCCGCACCTTCGAGGGCGCCAAACAGATCTGCGTAATGTTCAATGAGCTCGGTAAGCTTGGCGTCCACCTCGCGTTCTCTAACAGCACGGTTCCCTCTGGCCATCAGTCTGTTGAAATCGCTGATCTTTTTACTCTCGGCCTTCATGCGCTCGGCAATCGCCTCGTCTGCCGATGTATGGCCGATCTTCTTGATCACCTCAGAAATCTTCCCAGCAGCATAGTAGATATCACCAATTGCGTTCCTAAGCCTTTCGTCCTCCGCCAAAATTGCGTTTTTGTCAGCGCGATAGGTATGAAGCGTTTTTTCCTCCTTTGCCAGATTTCGCTTGAGCTTGGAGATCCTGCTATCAAAAGCAGGATTCTGTTCCAGGATCTCAGCCACCCGTGTGATTTTGTTGACCTTCGATTCCAGGTTGGTGATCACCGAACTCATCGTGTCAGTGGTGGATCCACAGGCCACACAGTGGCCCTGATCCTGCAGACTTTTTTTCAGCCAATCCAAGCCGACGACATGGCACTTTTCTTCATTTACCGCTTTGACGAATTGCTGGCTACTATGGGCGAGGCTGCTGTAGCCACTGATCTCCTCTCCTAGCTCGTCCACCAGTCGCTGCTGTGCAGTTTCCTTAGCGACAGCTGCTTCAAATCGTTCGTTGATATGGAGGCGCTTCGGTGCAATCAGTGTTTGCTCCAGCCGCTTGTTTCGGTATGCATCCATGACCGATTTTAACTTCGCAACCTTGATGTCGAGATCGTCAGGTATGTCGGCTTCGAGCAGTCCGATTTCGATGCATCTGTCGATCATTCGGTTTACCTCATGACGCCAGTGAAGCTTTGATTTCTCGACAACCTTCAGTTCTTTTTCGAGACTATCCAGCTCTTTTTGCGCGTCGTCCCGTCTGCGCTCATTTATGACGTATTGCGCATCGACAATGCCTAGGGCGTAAGGCATTGCCCTGGTCAGCTTTTGACGGTGGATCCAAGTATCTGCTTTGAAAAATAGTGTGTTTGGATTGGCCACGATGTGTTGTGGGAGAAAATTGAACGCGGCCAAGTCCCTGAAAGATGTTCGGGCATCAAGCTTGCTTGGTTTTTCTGCATCAGAATGCGGAAGATCGCTCACGCCGACCAAGTTGTTGAACTTGTCCTTGAAAGTCGATCTGTTGGTTTTGGTGGGCACAATCTTAGGAATGGAGCCAGAGAATAGTTCAAAGTAATAGTCGTTCGATGGAGTGCTGTCTATTGGGCCTTTGCGGGCGATTAACCAGGTTTCCGCTCGCAAGGTTACCTTTACCCCAAACCACATGACCTTGTCTCGAATGGTGCCGATAGGGATCTGGCATTTGGTTGCGCCCATGGCGTAATCGATGACATGAAGAACGGATGACTTACCAGTTCGACTCAGTCCATGAATAATGTTTATTTTTCCTGGCTCGAATGGGATCTCTTGGATCTCGTTGTTCTGGTTTTTCGGCCAGAGAATTATTGAGTCAATTTGAAATTTCATTGGGAATACCGAACAGAAGCTTCAGGAGGGTAGGGGTGTCAATACCCGCGTACCAATTGGCGAGGCGGTTGACTGTCATCACCATGTCTTTGGGCAGGGCAGACTTTGTTCCACGCGGCCAGCGATCAATTTTGTTGCTAAAAACTGGTAGTTCATCCTTGCTATGGTTGATCGTCAGCAGATTGGTCGAAACTGCGAGGTTTAATCCCTGCAGAGTCACTGGCGCCCGAGATGCGACACGTTGCTCCAAATCAACCTTTAGACCTGGTGCATCTCTAAAAACCTTGTCCAGCTTGGTTTTAGCGTTCCTTGAGCACAAGGCTTCCCGTGAAGCTTCATCCCAGACAAACGGCAAAACGAGTTTAAGTTTCAATATATCCAGAGGGTGCTCAGAAGCTTCCAACTCGTATTGCTGCACGAATACGGTCAATAAGAAGCATGCCAGCGCGGAGTTGTGGATTACGTAGGTGTCCAAATATAGCCCGCTCACTTACTTTCACCTTTAGCCTGATGCCAGAGAATCGGGTGGTCAGTACCATCATCATTTACTTGATGGTGATACGTGCCTAGGTAAAGGTACCGATGGTTTGACCTCAGGCGGCCAATTTCGATGGTGAATTTTTCTGGAGTGGTCGTACTGATATATATCTGCTTGTGATCATCACAGGAGAAGTCTTCGAAAGGGATGTCTTTGAGGTTTGAATAGGCTTCGCGAAGACTGTCCCACCTCCCATGAAGCGTATTTTCAAGCTCGTTAAAGTGCTCCGGGAGTACTTTACCTTTGAGTAAAAGCCTTGATCGCTCGGCATATCCAGCCCAGTAATGTCCGAGCTCCTTTTCGATGGTTCGCTCCATGAGCCCCAATTCTTTTAGCTGGAAAATGAAAGGCAAATTTAATTCTTGGTTGAGCGCTAGCAGCTCGCGATATCCCGTTTCGTCCTGACTTCGCGCAGTCCAGGATTCGCTGAGGAATTTGTCGAAAAGGAGCTGCTTGCGGTTGAAGAGCGGTAAGGCTGTAGTCCAGAAGGGCTCCTTGCGTCTCCAGGTTTCACGCGCCATGTTGAAAAGGTGGCCCGTGAGACTATCCAAGATTACTTTTTTATACTCTTCCAGACCTTCTGGCAGTTGCAGTACGGCGTACATCGCATCGGTTATGGAAGCAGACTCATGCTTGTGAATCACCTCGAAACGACCCACGACATACGCGATAGATTCATCATCGAATGCTGTAACCTTGGCTGCTATTTCAGCGGTTGCACCATCCATGGTGAGCGCATGAGCACGAAGGGTCTTGATAGCGTGCGCAACGTCTTTTGGGGATGAAGCTGCTGACAACAGATGCACGAGGCTCTTGCTGCCGACCACTCCATTGGTCACTAGGATAAAGTTGATATGCTCATGGGTTGCCTGGGACTGCTTAAGCTTCTCAAGCCAGTTCTTAAATGTGTTCCACAGATTTCTACTGCTGTCCTGCAGTGGGTTTTTTCCAGAAAGCGTGAGTTTGTCTTGCTCTTGGATTGAAAGGGTTCCAGTTGCTGTAGGAATCACTTCCTCGATGTCATCTGTTGTTTCGATACCGAAGAGCGCATCTCTATGTGAACTGTGAAAGATTCTATAAAGCGCACGCTCGAACTGGTAGCCGTATCCAGCAATGCTTGCACTGGCCTCTGTGTTGTCCATGTGTCCTTCTCTCGGGTAATCGCACTGGGCGTCCTTGTCGCGCCGGTTAGACGAAGCTAAGGCCGCGCTGAAACGCGAATCTACCGCGAATAATGGCAGTGGGCCACACTGGCTTTAGGCAAGCATCACAAATAATTGTCCAACTGTGTTTGTATACAGTGGTTTTCGGGCGTATTTGTTGGGGAACTTAAGTCAAATCGCGCAAGGCTGGGCAAAAGTCAGACTAGCTGCGTAAGGTAATTTATTGTTCAGCTAAACCGAGCGGGCGCGGAATTCCCCACACCTGTACTGAATACTTAGAATTAATGCTGTGATCGTCATCCGCGTCTCCTTGTGTAGGTCCATCCACAATTATTGCGGATTTCTTGACGGCCTTGAGCTTCCGTCGTAGCTGAATCGCATGAGAGTTGGCGTCATAACCCCTCTGATTTTTTGCGCATCTTATGCTGGATATGAGGTCAGCATCGCGCAACAAATGCGAAGGCTTCTTCGCACATTTTTAGGTATGCCTGTGCCTTGGCGGCTTTCTTTTGCTCGTTGGGATTGATCTGCTCATCAATGAGCGCCCTGGCCTGGTTACGCGACTTGCGGATGTCCGTCAGGGATTTGCACGGCCAAGTGCCGCAGGCGTACTCTTTGTTCTGGTCGCCCCGGCGATAACGATAGAAAAAGCTGACCGATACACCGCCTTTGCGGACTGAGATTCGACCGGCTAGATTGCCATCCTCCCGGAGGATGCGACCGGCATCGTTGGCGGTCAGCGACTCGAGTTCTTTTATGGTGATTTTGGCCATAAAATCGGTTCCCCCTACTTTTACCCCCACAAAAACGTCGGCTCTTGATGGACGTTCCTGGACTCTCGTAGCGCCGAACACCGCTGGAGCTCAAGTAAATACTCGCCTGGAAAAATCCAGAGTGAAATTTTGGAAGCTTCCAAGAAGTATGAAAAAGGAGATGGGGTGCAAGGGGTCGAGTGTTCGAATCACTCCGTCCCGACCATTTAATTCAATGACTTAGCCCGATATTCACAGTATCGGGCTTTTTCATGTGCGTGACTTTTGCGTGAGGTCTTCCACGCCCGGCGCTCGCTGGTCTGTGCTTACACCTACGACCAGTTGGCGCTGGTGCTGGCTGGTGAGCGCGAACGGCCTACGGTTGAACCGTTCTTGATGGAGCTGTTGGCGCTGGAATTGCGTGCACAGGTGGTGTGTGCCTTCCATCTTCCATACGCTGGGGCGATAGTGGCAATATGGTGTCCTTTGACCCCCTCCACGGACGAAACACATGGCCACACTCACAAATCAGCAGCTCATAACCTCACTTTACGTCGCGGCATTTGGGCGCGCGCCTGACAAATCAGGACTTGCCTACTGGAATGCCCAGATGGATTCAGGCGTAAAGTTCGACGACGTCATTGCCAGCTTCCTGAGCAGCTCTGAGGCTGCATCGTTGGTGGGAGACGGGGTAAGCGATCAATCCTTCTTGAACAACCTATATGGAAATGTACTGAGCCGCACTGCAGACGTTTCCGGTGGCCAATATTGGTAGGGCCGACTGGACAACCTGGATAGTCGCGAGTCACTGGTTAAAGAGTTCATCTCTTCAATCAGCGACAGTACCGGCAGTGATGCCAAGCTGCTCCAGAACAAAATCGAAATCGGTCAGAAGTTCGCAGCCTCGGCCTCTGGTGATAACACCATTTATGCCAAGGCGATGCTGACCTATGTCACCAGCGAAACAAATACGCTGACGGCCGCGCAGGCGCTGAATGATGCTTTCGATAATGGGGTAATCGTGCAGCCTGCACCAACCGCGCCAGTTATGTACGGCACCGAATTCAAAGTTGATTTTGGATATGCAGGTAATTTCTTTTACAGTTCCAATGTTATCGCGGCGGACGGCGTCGAGTTGCCAGGCTTTCCGAACCTCAGCATAGACTTAGGTTCGAGCTCGATCAAAATTACAACTACTGGCACTAACGGAAGTTATTTTGTTGACGGTGTCACATTGATGATCTCAGATGTGAATAACGCTCTACCTGCTTTTACGGGGATTAGTCTCGTCTCCAGCACTTGGTCAGTCACTCCGAACGCAGCTTTTGACACTACCCATATTGTGGCTAGCGGCGACGCAGTCACGATCACGCTCACAGGCCTTAACGTTGCAGCCGGGTCCACGTTAGAGTTTGCGCTGCAGAGCTAAAATTTATCGCTACGCAGGCAGATTAAAAAAGTGCCAAAAGTAAGCCTCGCGAAGTGCGGGGCTTTTTTTCGCCTGGAGAAAAGCCATGACAACACCCGTCCGAAAGTTCGACGTAAAGCCGGACATACGCTGCATCAGCTGCTAGGAACTGGAGATGTGACAGTCGATGGTATTCAACGATCCGGTGCACCGCCTTGGTCTCGGAAGCCCTCGTCAACGACCTCGCATCTATTCGAATCCTGCGTGAAATCAGCCAATGGTGCGCGATTACAGCTCTGACTGGTGCAACATTGGTCGATTCCCATCCGTGAATACGCGCCGCGCTTGTGATCATTGCGGTGTCTACGCCCAGAAGCGTCGGCAACGCTGATTGGCACACCCCCAGAAAGTGGCTTCCTCGCAGTCAGCAGCACTGGGCTCTAGGTTTTGGCTTTTTCAAGGATCAAATCAACCATGTCTCGAATGGTGATGATGCTTTGCAGTTCATCATCGGTTATCTCTAAGTGATATAGATCCTCGACTGCCATCATGATATTTACTGAATTAATCGAATCCGCGCCCAGTTCTAAAAATGTTTTCCCCTCAGTAACCTCTTCCTCTCCAACATGCAATTCTTCAACGCATATGCTGGCGAGCTCTGAAGTCACGCTAATCCTGTCCATGGCACACCTCTTGGTTCATGGGAAATGAAGCACTCCTAATACTCAGTCCAATGGCTATTCTGGACAACTGTAAGAAATGACAGGTTTTGCCTGAATGAAGGTACTGTCAGATGAACGGGCCTTCGAAGTCACCTACACGTTGTGGAGGGTGGACTGTCACCCTTTGCCCAATCAATTATGCGACCTGCGAAACGACGGCATTTGCGGCAGCGAAAGCTTCCGCAGGGTTGGCCGCATCCAGTTCGCAGCAAATAGCATCATCTTCGATCCCTCGCTGCCGCTATCTATACGCCTCCGCCGACAGTATTATGGTGTCTGGACAGATGCTGTGATGATGGGCCCGGCCTCAAGCAATAAGAAGATGATTGTCCACGCGACTCACTCCCGGCACTGCCCAAGCTGCATTTTCAGCCGCCTTGCGCTCCACCCAGAAGTGCACATGGCCTTCGAGTTTGACGTTGGTTCCCTCTACGCTGACGCGGATTTGTCGGGCGTTCAGTTGTGCATTTCGACTGAAGGCCGCCTCGACTTTAGCCTTGATGTCTGCGGCAGTGGCTTTGGGCCTCACCACCAGGAAATTGTTGATACCTACGACACCAGTCAGTTTCCGCACCGTGCTTTCTGCGGCCTCTCGCTGGTAGTGCCAGTCAACTTCACCCTCAAGGGTTACCCAACCCTGCTGAACCTCGATCTGGATACGCTCATCCGGGACCGCGCTGTTCCAGTGGAGGACGTCAACGCAACGAGATGCGATCACCTCATCCGAAACGTCCTGCTCTCCAGGCACCCGAACTTCTATCTCTTCTGCCAGCGCCTTCACCCCTTTGACGTTCTTGACGGCCCGTTCGGCTGCGAACTTCTCGGCATAGGTGCTGACATGCCCGGTGAGACAGACCACTCCGTCCTTGATGGCAACGCCAATGGAGCGCGCATCAATATGGGGTTGGAACTCAAGTTCGTCGAGAATGGCGCGGCGCAGCTCTAAATCGGTCATGTCCGACTCCTGATACCTGGGTTGATGGCTTGCATGGAATCAATGGCCTATTGGACGCTTGTTCAGCGGTACAAGCTTGAGCTTTGTCAGGGTTTGATCAGAGAGATGGTGCTTGCGCTGCGCCTGGCTCAAACTTCCCATCTGCATCCCGAGAGACCTGCGACGACTATGGCCGACCCCCTCGCGACTGACCGAAGCCCATGGGCAGTTTTCCTGATCTTTTTGCGACTGGGTCTGACCTCTTTCGGTGGGCCGATCGCGCACTTGGGGTATTTTCGGCATGAATTTGTCGTACGTCGGCTGTGGCTCAGTGAGCGCAGTTACGCCGACCTGGTCGCCCTCTGTCAGTTCTTGCCGGGCCCGGCCAGCAGCCAGGCAGGGATCGCGCTCGGCCTGTCACGGTGCGGCTATGCCGGGGCAGTGGCTGCGTGGATGGGGTTCACACTGCCTTCTGCAATCGCCCTGATGCTGTTCGCAATGGGCCTTTCCAGCTTTCACGATGGCGTATCAGCTGGCGCGTTGCAGGGGTTGAAATGCGTTGCTGTGGCGGTTGTCGCGCAGGCGGTATGGGGAATGGCGCGCAGCCTTTGTCCAGACGTGCCCCGCATCACCCTCATGGCTGGCGCGACGTGCCTGGTGTTGCTGGTGCCTTCAGCCTGGGGGCAGCTGGGGGCGATTGCCCTCGCAGGGATTCTTGGCTTGTGGCTCTTCAAACCTCAACCGATGCCAACGGATGACTCACTGCCGATCACCATCCGGCGCCGTACTGGTCTGTTATGGCTGATGCTGCTGGTGGCTCTGCTGATTGGCTTGCCTGTGCTGGTGGAGCTGTTTCCAAGTCAGACCCTTGCGATGGTGGACAGGTTTTTCCGGGTCGGCTCAATGGTCTTCGGCGGCGGACATGTCGTCCTGCCACTGCTGCAAACTCAGGTCGTGGACCCAGGCTGGGTCAGCAATGATGTATTTCTAGCCGGTTATGGTGCGGCCCAAGCTGTCCCTGGGCCGCTGTTCACGTTCGCGGCGTTTCTGGGCGCGTCGATGACCCAGCCCCCGACTGGCTGGCTGGGTGGGCTGGTTTGCTTGCTGGCGATCTTCGCGCCGTCTTTCCTGCTGGTCATGGGCGCTTTGCCATTCTGGGAACAGCTGCGTCACAACCTGCGCATGCAAGCGGCAATGTTTGGCATCAACGCGGCCGTGGTCGGTGTGCTGCTGGCGGCTCTGTATCAGCCGGTATGGACAAGTACGATCCACACCCCACTGGACTTCGGCATGGTCCTGGTGGCACTGATTGCCCTGATGTTCTGGAAGCTACCTCCCTGGCTGGTGGTGGCAGGTAGCAGTGTCACAGGCTGGTTGTTAAGCCTGGTTCTCTGACGCTCCCTCACCCAGGTTGAGTCGATAGACAACCTGAGTGGCATCCAGCGGATCTGCCTCACATTCGAAGCCCAGGTCTTGGGCCAGCCGGTGCATGTGTGAGTTGGTTGCGCTATCGATGGAGATCATCTGCTCGAATCCATTGACCCTTGCAGCATCAATCAAATGACCCATGAGTTTTTTTGCCAGACCTTGGCGCTGCCACTTGTCCGCGACCACGACGGCTGACTCGCATATATTTCCGGGCTCCAGTGCGGCATAGCGTGCGACGCCAATCTCGCACAGTTGACCTTCTTCCACGGTGAGCGCCACGTATGCCATACGTTTGGCGTAGTCCAGGTCCAACAGCTGATTGAGCAGTCCTTCGCTGGGCTCATTCATCGTGCAGAGAAAGCGGAAATGCCGCGACTCAGGAGAAAGGGCCTTGATAAAAGCAAATTCGCGTTCACGGTCCTTCGATTCCAGAGGCCGGATCATGATCTGCACGCCTGTCTTCAACGGCTCTATCCAGTAGGTCGTGCTGATGTCGTCCTTGTTCAGTTCAAGGTTCGGTGCGGGCGTTGCTGGCAAACTGACCATTTCAGTCTCCTGTGGAGTGAGCAGGGGAACAGGCTGTATTGGTGCTTAGTTACCGTCATAACAGGTGATGTTTTCTGATCCAGATCAACAGTCGCTGCTTGCGGAACTTCAAGCTGATAACCGGTTAAGTCCAGTCGTCGTTTGCGTGACTGTCTGACAAAGATCAAGCGCAAGTGGTTGTGGTCGTGGAGAGTGGGTTTTCCAGCCGGTCCCTGGGCTGTTGTCGGCGGCGGGCCAAGGGATGGGGTGAGGCGCCGCGTTGAAGACAGCGTTGTGAGCGTACTGCTTACCCGTTCGTATCATTCTTATGCAGCGGGGGACGCACGTATGTTCAGGTGGTTTGCGCCGAAGTCCAGGACTCCTCGCATTGCAAAGCCGCGCCGCGACACCACCCCTTCATCTCAATGGACGGCGCTCTCGGTTCAGCAGACTGCCCAGCTGTTGAAATCCGACCCTTGCCAAGGCTTGCGTGACGACCAGTTGGCTGCACGAAGGCTGGAATTCGGATCCAACACCTTAGCGTCCAGACCTGAGCGATCAGCCTTCAAAATCGCCCGAGACCAGTTCAAAAGCGTCATCGTCGTCTTGCTGGTGGTCGCCGCTGTTTTGGCCTATCTCATGAAGGATGTGGTTGAGGGCAACTTCATCCTGATCGTCGTGCTCTTGAATGCCGTGATTGGTTTTTGCACTGAATGGAAAGCACGGCAGGCCTTGTTGAACCTTCAGGGGCGCGAGACGCGCGTGTGCGAAGTCATCCGAGAGGGGAAGTCGCAACAGCTTGCTGCCATTGACCTTGTTCCTGGCGATCTGGTGGGGCTGTCCGCCGGCAATCGCATACCCGCTGACGGCCGAATCGTCGAAGGTTATGGATTGCAAATCGACGAGTCGTCGATGACAGGAGAATCTGCGGCGGTGGAGAAGGACTCGGGCGTTGTGGCAAACATAGAACCGACTCTGAGTGAAATGAGCAACATGGGTTTCATGGGGACATTCGTCAACAGTGGACACGGCCGCATGCTGGTGACAGAGACTGGCGCCAACACCCAACTGGGCAGGCTCGGAAAACTGATAGACGAGGCCAGTAAACGACCCAGTCCCATGACTCGGAAAATCAGGCAGCTGGGAAATGTATTGGTCATCATCGTCGTGCTGTTGTGCGCGATCATGATTGTCGCTGGCTGGCTTCGGGGCGTGCCCGCCGTGCAGATGCTTCAGGTCGCCATCTCGCTGGCGATAGCGGCGGTCCCTGAGGGGCTGCTGGCGGTTTCGACCATGACGCTGGCCATCGGCATGCAGAGAATCGCCAGAATGGGGGCGTTGATTCGTACTCTGGCGTCGGTCGAAACCCTGGGCTCGACCACGATCATTTGCACGGATAAAACCGGCACGCTCACCCAAAACCGGATGACAGTGGAAACCGTCGTCGCCGGCGACCAGATCTACACCATCACCGGTACTGGCTATGAGGCAAGCGGCGAATTTCTGGATGAAGGTGGCGCTGGCGCTGTTCTGGATGAGGGGCCGGTCGCCAACCTGCTGCGAGTGGGCGTGCTCTGTAACGACGCCAAGGTGTCGCGAGTGGCAGGGGAGATCAGCGTGCAAGGTGACCCCACTGAGGCCGCTTTGATCGTGCTGGCGGAAAAAGCCGGACTGGATCCTGCGACCGTCCAGGCTCAATACCGTCGAACCGCAGAAATACCTTTTTCGACTGAAGCCAAGTGGATGCTGACCGAGCATCGTCTTCAGGATGATTCAAAGTTGGAGTGCGCCAAAGGCGCCCCGTCGAGAATGCTGGAGTTATGCGAGTTCGAAGGGTGGGGCGACGCGAACCGGCCCATGACGTCAGAGCGCCGAGATTGGTGGCAAAACACAAACAGCATGCTGGCAAATAAAGCGTTGCGGGTGCTGGGGTTGGCCTGGCGGCAAACACCATCGCCCAGTCTCGCTGGTGAACATCCCCAGGAGACATCAGAACCCTGGGTTTTTTTAGGGCTGGTGGGGATCATCGACCCGCTGCGGGACGAGGCTGGTTCCTCAATCGCCCTGTGTCGCCAGGCCGGTATCGCCACCGTCATGATCACTGGCGATCAGGTTGCCACTGCACAAGTCATTGCCCGCCGATTGGGCATCGACCAAGGCCGGCAAGGTGAATCACTCAAGACAATCCACGCCAGGACCTTGAACGAAGCGAGTCCCGAACAACTGCGCATCCTGGTGGCACAGACCGCCGTGTTCGCCCGTGCAGAGCCCCGGCACAAGCTGCAGATCGTTGAGGCCCTGCAGGATATCGGACACGTCGTCGCGATGACCGGTGACGGCGTTAACGACGCTGCCGCGTTGAAACAGGCTGATATTGGTATTGCAATGGGTCGTACCGGTACAGACGTCGCCAAGCAGACTGCGGACATGATCCTCACGGATGATAACTTCGCCACCATCGTAAAAGCCGTCGAGCAAGGGCGGGTGATCTACGCCAACATCATTCACTTCGTCCACTATTTGCTGTCCTGTAACCTGGCGGAGCTGCTGACGGTATTCATTGCGCTCATGCTCGGCTGGCCGTTGCCTCTGCTCCCGTTACAAATACTCTGGTTGAACATGGTCACCGATGTGCTCCCGGCATTGGCGCTGGCGCTGGAGCCCTCCGCACCGGACGTCATGCTGCGCAAGCCTCGTGAGCCTGATGCTGCGCTGTTGAGCCCGAACCTCATGTGGCTCATTGCATGGCAGGGCCTGCTGCTTGCGCTGGCAACCCTCGGGGCTTTTTACATTGGGCTACAGAGGCATGAGGGCACAGAACACGCCGTCACGATGGCGTTCGTGACCCTCGGCTTGGTCCAGGCGCTGCATGCATTCAATACGCGCTCTCGGCACCGGTCTGCGCTGACCAGGCGGCTGTTCACCAATTTCTGGCTATGGGCGGCCATCGCAGTTTGCATCGTGCTGCAGGTGGCCGCTGTGTATGTCCCTTACATGCGTTTCGTCCTCGGCACCGTGCTTCTAGATGCGTACGAGTGGGCAGTGGTGGTTGCCTTCGCCTTTGCACCCATCGTCCTGGTCGAATTGACCAAGTGGGCGACCGTCGGTGCAGCACGACACAAAACCAGCGGTCCTCGCGCTGTGTGATCAGGGCCAGACATTATCGTAGCGCTCAGGTCCCAGGGATTCAGACGTCCAGCTCAATGACCTGAGGAGACACGATCCACGCACTGCAGGGCATTGTGTACAGCAACTGCTCCACGGTGCTCCCGACAAATCGCCCCGGCCCGGGATGACCGACCCGGCCCATCACGATGATGTCGATGTCGGAGGCCTCGGCGTAGCTGCACAACACCTTTGCCGGGTTGCCCATGATCATGTGGCGTTGTTCCGCAGGGATGCCGTTGCGCTCTGCCAATTCATTGAACGCCTGGCCCTGGGCGTCGAACAGGCTCTGCACGGCAGCTGATGAGAACAATGTGCTGCTTGTATCGTAATCAAACCCCTGAGGATCGAATGATCCCAGACCGTAGGCATAAACCACCTCCAGGTCGGCATTACAGACAGTGGCTAATCGCACTGCCTCGCGCAGGATGCGGTCATTGAAGCCTTTGTATTGCTCGCTGCCATGGAACGGGTCAACAGCTGCAATGATCTTGCGTGGCAGAGCCCGTTTTGCATGCCTGACGAAGTGCAGAGGCACTGGGCACTGGCGCAACAACTGAATATCCAGAGGCGTGAAGAAAATTCGTGACAGCCGCGAATGGTTTTCCAGCGCCTTGATCAAGAGGCTCATGGGTTGTTCGTTCAGATGGATCAATATCTCTTCCAGCGGATCAGCTATCCAGACGACTTCCGTGGTCACGGTAATCTGTTGCTGGCGCAACATACGAGCCTGGTCTTCGAGCCATTGTCGATGACGCTCGACGTAGCCGACGCGCATCACTTGCAGCGCATCCTCATCGACGAGATTGGCCGTCGCCAAGCCCTCCAGGTAATCGAATGCGACGATATGCAATGCCGCCTCTTCAGCTTTGGCCAGCGCTGCTGCCCGTTCAAACGCAGGGTTGGTCTCCATCAGTGGTGGGGCTACGAGCATGTAACGTGATTGTTCAGACATGACAAAACTCCCATGGAGCAATCGCAGAAAGGCCGCAGGTTCCAGCGGTCGGGTAGGTTTGATCGTGAGGTGTCAGGGCGCGAATGGCTTGATCTGGATCAGATCGGGCTGGGGTGCAGTGGTATTTACGACCTGTGGTCTGGATTGACTTGCCGTAAAGCACCCGCGTCACCGCTGGTCCAGGCCACTGTAAAGCTCGCTTTCCTGGGAAAAGTGCAGGGCCACGAGTGTGTCCAGGCGGATCAGAGTGGTGTGGATTTCATCCAGTTCCGCCGGCTTCGGATTAACGGAAAGTTTGTTGCTCAGGTGTTTGAGAACACTGACCAGCCGGAAAATCTCGCGATGGGTATGGCTCAGCGCCGCCAGCGGATCGTCCCCTCGCAAATAAGCCCGGAGAAGGGGATACAGGCGTTTTTCGTCATCGCGCTCATGGGGCAGCAGTTGCTGCTCAAGCAGCTGGATGAGCGATTGCAGTTCGGTAGGGATGCGTTCAGGTGAAAGACGGCTGAAATCGCACGCCAAGGCATTGAGGGTTTCCAGAACCTTGACCAATTTCAGGTGATCCGCGCCGAGGAGTTCGAGCTGGTCGTTGTCCAGGGCTTGGGATGCTCGCCAACCAGAGGGGGTGAGGGCGCGCAAGGCATTGAAAATAACGCCCACATCGATCACCTCTTGAAGCACCGCTCCGGCCAAGGGCGGCAAATAGCCCGCAGCCGCCACCAACATCGCAAGCACTGACAGGCCCATGCCGATCAGCATGCTTTGCCGGGCGATGCTGCACGAGCGCTGAGCGATGGCCAGGGCCTGGGCGACGCGGTCGAGGCGATCCACCAGTAGAACCACGCCGGCCGCTTCCGAGGCCGCACTGGCTCCAGCCGCGCCCATGGCGACCCCGATATCAGCCGCAGCCAGCGCCGGGGCGTCGTTGATCCCGTCACCCACCATCATCGTCGTTGCCTGGGCGCAAGCGGCCTGGACAGCGCTGACTTTGTCTTGCGGTTGCAGGTTGGCGAGCACCTCGTCGATCCCTGCTGACATCGCTACCCACTGCGCGGTCTGCAGACGGTCGCCGGTCAACATCGTGACTTTTTCTACACCCAGGCGCTTGATACTGCGTACCGCCTGAGCCGACTCACTGCGTAGCTGGTCGCGAAATAAAACGGCGCCAGACAACTTTCCGTCAACGGCAATGAAGCTTGCGCTTACTCCCTGGTATTCCATACGTGACATCAAGGCTGTCGACCACGCGTCTATTTCGGCGCTGACAAATGCCAGGCTGCCCAATTTGATCCAGTGTCCATCGACCTGACCATCAAGCCCGGCACCTGCGTGTTCGACTATCCCGGTCGGGATGGCAAGTTTTGCCGGGCAACGCTGTTGGGCGGCAGCAGCGATGGCCATCGACACTGGATGGGGCGAGCCTTGGGCCAGCGACCCGGCCCAAAAAAGCAATTGGTCGCGGCTGATGGTGCCGGTGGTTTCCACGCGGTCGATGGACGCGTGGCCTGTGGTCAACGTGCCGGTTTTATCCAGCATGACGATGCGTGTTTTAGCCAGCGCTTCGAGTGTCGCGCCGTCCTTGACCAGGATGCCGCGTCGGGCACAACGGGAAATGCCCGAAAGAATGGCGATCGGCACGGCGAGGATCAGTGGGCACGGCGTGGACACTACCACCACGGCCAGCGCTCGCAACGGGTCCTGCGACCACATCCAGCCAGCTCCGGCGATCAATAACGTAGTCGGTATCAGCAACAGGGCGAAGCGATCCGCCGCCCTGACAAAAGGCGCTTTTGAGCGCCGGGCGGCCTCGGCCATTCTCACGATGCCGGCGTAGGTACTTTCCTTTGCGCTACGGGTGACCTGCAGCGCAAAGGGCGACCCCACATTTACTGCACCGCTTCTAATCGGCGCGCCGCTGGCATATTCGACAGGAGTCGATTCTCCAGTCAGCGCCGATTCATCAATACTCGCCCCGGTTTTAATCAGCTTGCCGTCCAGCGGAATGACATCGCCCATGTGCACAAGGATCTGTTGGCCGGGAACAATATCGTCCAGAGCAACACGAACCAGGCTGTCGCCGTCGATCTGCCAGGCGAATGTCGGCGCTCGCTGGATAAGCCTTTTCAGTTCACGTTCAGCGCGTTGAGAGGTGAAATACTCCAGCGCGCGGCCCGAGGCGAGCATGACGGCGACCACTGCAGCCACCATAAACTGGGAAAACTGCAGGGCAGCGGCGATGGACAAAAGGGCGATCAGATCGACCCCGATCTGGCGCCTTATCAAGCTGACGATTACCTCGATCGCGATCACCGCGCCCATTAAGAGCGACGATGAAATCCACAGCCAGTGCGCGAATTCAGTGTGATCGAACGCGTTGGCGAGGATGCCCCCTGCGAGCAAAACCAGGGAGATCAACAGGAGTGCGGGGTCGAGTTTGCCTCTGTGCATAGTCATTCCGCTGGGGTGAGCGAGGCATCGTTGCTTGATCACGGCGATCCAGACTGGGCGGCATTCATCCTGCGGGTCATGGAAAGAAATTGCTCACGGCCGCCGAGCACCAGGTTCAGGCACGCTCGCTCATCGGCTTCGGTTACACCCTGATAGGCAGTTGTATCCAGTAGCTCGGTCCTGAACAGAGCAAGCCGCACTATCCCATTCTTGTTCAAGAAAACACCCGACAGGCACTTGCAGAGCGGTCCCGAGAAGGAAAGAGGGGGGCGCTGATCGTCATATAGCTGGATCTGGGAGTCTAGATCCTGCTTGCAGTCACCAACGATGGTTTGGATGGAACGTGCGGCACTGAACATCGTGATCGGGTAAGCCACGGCTATGACGATCATGATTGCCAACAGGATGTTTGACTCCCTCGCGTACAGGGATAGTCGTCTGACGGCGTGCAGCCATTTTCTCGAGGTTGGGCTGACGATTGCCTGGTCAATCCGGCAGGTAAATCGGTGTTGAATAAGGATCCCCGTGCAGACGCTGACCGCCAGGAAACCCAGCAACCCCAAAGGCGTGCTTTTGAGCAGCGAGAACAAGTGCTCGAACAATGCCGCGATCGACACCAGCAGTACAAAACAGGCGGTGCCCGCGAGGATCCCGATACTGCTTTTAGGTGCCCTCAGCTTGGCTGTCAGTTTCGCTTTATCAACGGTATCCACCAGATTTCGCCTCGCATCCATCAGCCGAGGGGCATTTCACAGCTATGCGCCAAGGGAATATTGCCCGCCAAACTCCGCGTTTCGGCCAAATCAGGACTCAAAGGTAGCGCCAGCGGACCCTGTAAGGGGGCAACCACGGTTTGATACTAGAGCGATCTCTGGACGTGAATTCTGATCTAAATCAGATATGCCAGCCTGCGATTGCACAAACTGGGTGAGGCATCAGCGCCCCTTGGGTGACGCGCTGGCGACGCGATCTGCGGAGCAGTTGATGAAGGCAGACGCCTCAAGCCATTGCGGATCGGGGTAGTAGGAAAACAGCAGCTGTCCGTCCTTCATCGCGTCGATGACTTGATGGGCAACAGCGGGGCGCACGGCGGGGCAACCCAGGCTTCTACCGATGCGCCCATTGGCACGAGCGAGGTCGGGGCTGACGTAGGGAGCGCCATGAATGACCAGCGCCCGGTTATAAGCCTGATCATTGAAGCCGTGCTCCAGGCCCTCCATTCGCAAGGAGTAGCCGTTTTGTCCTTGGTAGGTGTTCAGTGTTACGTACAGCCCCAGGCTTGAGGCCAAGCTCTGCTGCTTATTGGAAAAGTGCCGGGCAAGATTTTCGCCGCTGTTGCGCCCATGGGCCACCAGCTCATGAAACAGCAGAGCACGTCGGCGCAGGTCGAATATCCACAGGCGCTTGCTGGTAGAGGGCAGCGAGTAATCGATGACTGCCAATCGTGCGGCGTTATCACCTTGTTGCGCTGATCGGCATTGAGTTGCCTGCACAGCAAGCTTGATGACATTGGGATCGGCGTCTGGTGCTGCGCGGCTCAGCGCTGAGGCCAGAGAGTCGGCGCAGACCATCTGCAGCGGCGCAGCAGTTCCCAGCAGCAACGCCAGCAGCACGGCAATACGATCAAAGCTCATACGGAACGCTCTCTTGTCTGGCCAGCGCTGTGTGGTGGGATAAAAAACTATTGAGGATATTCATGAGACTGAAGTGTCTGTGGCGAAATGGCACATTTGCCCTGCTGGTTCTGGTCGTGCCAGGCCAACCGGCGGTCGCCGGTACTGCGCCTGTAGCGGGCGATACATTAGCAGATACCTCGTCCGCAGCCTGGAACGTTGATCAGATTCCGCAAGCTATCCAGGGAATGCTGCTGGCGTCCGGGACAGCTCTGGCTTCCCCGGAGCCGACGCCTGATAACGCGTACCGACGTATAAACAGCGCACAGTGGGTGCGGGATTTTTATCTGTCCCGCCGGTTTGCGCCTTTATGGACGACTGACCGCGACATCGCAGCGCTGGCGCAGGGGCTTGCCAGCATCAAGGCGGAAGGTCTCAACCCGGCCGATTACCACCTTTCGCAGCTGATCACAGCCTGGCGGAGCCTGAACGCAACGACGCCCCCGATGGAGCGCGCACGCTTTGACGTGGCTGCCACCACGGCCTATGTCAGCGCCTTGGTGGATTTACGCCAGGGCAAGGTCGATCCTGCCACTCTCGACTTGCGCTGGAATTTCACTCCACCCGTCCAGGAGCCCGGTGAAGACGTGCGTCGCTTTCTTGAAGTCCTGCAAGCCCATGACATAGCCCGAGGGTTTCGCGAGGCTCCACCGCAGGTGCCGTTCTACAGCCGACTACGACAGGCGATGCTCCGACTTCTGGAAATCCGCGACAGCGGCGGGTGGCCGTTGATCACCAGCACCGCGCCACTGCGGCCGGGCAGTGCTGACGTGGCGGTTATCCAGCTCCGGCAACGCCTTGCCACTGCCGGCTATCTAAACAGGCCGACCGATCTCCCTGAGTTTTACGACGATGCATTACTCACTGTCGTAAAGCAGTATCAGACCGAGCAATACCTGGAACCAGACGGTGTGGTGGGCGATACGACACTGGCGGCGCTGAACGTCCCCATTCAGGCGCGTATTGATCAGTTGCGGGTCAACATGGAGCGTGCCAGATGGTTGTTCAAGGAACTGCAAGGCAACTTCGTCATAGTCGATATTGCAGGCTACAAAATCGCCCTGTATCGAGACGGACGGCCTATCTGGCGTTCCCGGGTACAAGTGGGCAAGCCGTTTCGTCGTACGCCGGTGTTTCAATCCAATATCGACTACGTGACGTTCAATCCCACCTGGACAGTTCCACCGACAATTCTGACCGAGGATTTATTACCGAGGATCTTGAATAATCCCCGGTATCTGGCCGAGCATCGTATTGATGTCATCGATAAAGCCGGACAGCGCGTAGACCCCATGACTGTCGATTGGCGTCATCCCGCTGGAATAACCCTTCGCCAACAAGCCGGGCCAGACAATGCGCTGGGCCAGGTGGCCATCCGTTTTGCCAACCCGTATTCGGTGTACCTGCACGACACGCCACACCGGGAACTCTTCAATGGTCAGCGCCGGGCGACAAGCTCCGGATGTATCCGAGTGGAGAATCCGCTGAAGTTGGTGGAGTTGCTGTTCAACGAACCACAACGCTGGGGTACCGCAGGCATCGCCGCGCAATTGGCCACCGGCAAAACAACCCATATCAATCTGCCGGTCAAGGTCCCGATTCTGCTGGCCTACTGGACGGTGGATCTGAGGGACGACGGGCGGGTGACTTACAAGCCGGATATCTACGGTTATGACCAAGAGCTTTTGAAAGCACTCGGCAGGTGAAGGGTCTGAATAATCCGGCTTACATTCGCTATGACGCCAGGCTTGAACGAAAGCGCACTAACGTCATGCTGAAAAACACCACGCCAATCACCGTGAGCGCCAGCAATTGCGGCCAGACCAGGCTGACACCGGCATCACGAAACAGAATCGCGGTGCTCAGGCTGACGAACTGAGTCGACGGCGAGACCTGCATCACCCATTGCAGCCACACCGGCATGCTTTCCAGCGGAGTGCTGCCGCCGGACAGCAACAGCATGGGGATGATGACAGGGATCGCCAGTAGCCCGAATTGCGGCGTCGAGCGTGCCAGGGTGGCGAGGAAAATTCCCAATGAGTTGGCGGCGAACAAGTACAGCGCCGTGACCGACAAAAACAGCAACGTCGATCCCGTGAGCGGGACCCCCAGCGCATACTTCACCACGACCTCAAGTGACAGCCAGGTACAGCCGACCACCACCAGCGCGTTGGCGAGGATTTTCGACAGCATGATTTCGAAGGGCGTCAGCGGCAAAACCAGTAAATGGTCGAGGGTGCCGTGCTCACGTTCACGCAGCAGCGCCGTGCCGGTCAGAATGATCGCCAGAATAGTGATGTTGTTGACGATCTGGATCACTGCCAGAAACCAACCACCTTCCAGATTCGGGTTGAAAAGCGAGCGGGTTACCAAGCGGATGGGCGATTCATCAGCCTGATGGTCACGCAGGCGATAGTTCAACAGTTCCTGATTCAGGATCCGGGAAATATACCCCGCGCCCATGAACGCCTGACTCATGGCGGTGGCGTCGACGTTGATCTGCAGGGTGGGGTGGCGACCGGCGTTCAGGTCGGTCTGAAACTGCGCCGGAATATCAATGACAAAGGTAAAGCGGCCGCTGTCCATCGATTCGTCGAGCTGATGGTAGGGCAGCGCCACGGCGGGCTTGAATTCGGGTGGCAACAGCGCGCTGACCATCTGCCGGGACAGGTAACTGCGGTCCTCATCCACCACCGCGACGCTGGCATGGTGCACGCCGATTACCGAGCCCGCCGCAGGCATATAGATCGCCACGCTGAACGCGTACATCAGAAACAACAGCAATACGTGGTCATGACGCAGGCTGGTGAGTTCCTTGAGGGCCATGGAAAACACATGGGCAGGCTTGTTCATCAGCGCTCCTGCTTTTTCAGCATCACTAGACTGATGCTGCTGAACAGCAGGAAAAAGCCTGCCAGCGCCAGGCATTGCGGCCACAGTTGTCGAAGACCCAGCGCCTTGGTGAAAGTCCCGACTGCAATGTCCAGGAAATAACCTGCGGGAAACAGGTCGCCCATGACCGCCGCTGCACCTTCCAGTGACGAGCGCGGAACGATCAGCCCCGAGAACTGAATCGTGGGCAGGCTGGTGATGATCATCGTCCCCAGAATGGCTGCGATCTGCGTCCGCGTGAACGCAGAAATCAGCAAGCCCAGCGCTGTCGTCGCCAGCACGTACAGCACGCCGCCCAACGCCAGAGTCAGCAGGCTGCCCTTGAAGGGGACGTGGAACAGCCAGCGATTCATCACCGTGAGCAGGCACAGACTGATCAGGCTGACCACGACGTAAGGCAATTGCTTGCCCAGCAGAAACTCAAGGCGGGTGAGGGGCGTTGCGAAAAAGTTGGTGATAGAACCCAACTCCTTCTCGCGCACGATTCCCAGGGCCGTGAGCATGGCCGGTATGAACGCCAGGATCAGGGCCATCACGCCGGGGCCGATGGCGTTGACGCTGACCACATCCTGGTTGTAACGAAACCGGATCTGCATGTTGGCCATCGGCTCGGGTTGCCGGGGCTGGCTACTCAGCGCGACCAGTTGTTGCAGATTCGAAAGATGCACAGCCTCGACATAGTTGCGACTGGTTTCGGCACGGAACGGCATGCCGCCCTCCAGCCACGCGGCAACGATCGGCTGTCGACCGGCATAAAGGTCGCGACCGAAGCCAGGCGGAATTTCCAGTGCCAGCTTGATTTCCGAGCGTTGCAGGCGCTGCTGCAATTCAACCGGATCATGAATCGGCGCGCGCTCGGAGAAATAGCGCGAACCTCTGAACGCCTCCAGGTAGGCGCGGCTTTGCGGGGACTGATCCTGGTCAAATGAGGCGAAGGCCAGGTTTTCCACGTCCAGAGAAATGCCGTAGCCAAAAATGATCATCATGAACACTGCGCCCAACAATGCGAATGCCATCCGCACCCGGTCACGCAACAGCTCCCGGGTTTCTTTGCTGGACACTGCCAGCAAACGGCGCACCCGAAACCGCTGCGGCACACGTGGCGAAGCCTGTTGCGGTTCCCCGGAGCCCATGGCCGCAGCATTGACAACCAAGGTATGGTCCTCGTCCTGGGCCTGTTCCAGGCAGGCAATGAACGTCAGTTCAAGGGTGCTGGCTGCGTACTGACTCTGGAGCTGTGCGGGTGTGCCGCAGGCGAGGACCTTGCCTGCGTGCATGAAGGAAATCCGGTCGCATCGCTGGGCTTCGTTCATGAAGTGGGTGGACAGAAAGATCGTCACGCCCTGGTCCCTGGCCAGTTCTGTAAGCAGCCGCCAGAAATCATCCCGAGCGGCGGGATCGACCCCTGAGGTGGGCTCATCAAGAATCAGCACTTCCGGCTGATGCAACACCGCCACCGCCAGCGACAGGCGCTGACGGATGCCCAGAGGCAATGCCCCGGAGGGTTGTCCGGCTACGCCTTGCAGGTCGAAACGCTTGAGCAGGCTGTCGATCCGGGCCACGCTGGCTTGCCTGGGCATGTCGTAAAGGCGGGCGTGCAGGGTCATGTTCTGCAGCACCGTCAGTTCGCCGTAAAGCGAGAAGCTCTGGGACATGAATCCCACCCGCTTGCGTGTCTCCAGGTCGTTGGCATCCACGGCTTTGCCCAGCAGCATGGCGGTGCCCTGGGTAGCGGGAATCAGGCCGGTCAAGACTTTCATGGTTGAAGTCTTGCCGCAGCCGTTGGAGCCGAGGAACCCGAATATCTCGCCCTGAGCGATTGAAAAACTGACGTTGTCGACCGCAGTGAAATCGCCGAAACGCAACGTCAGCCCGGTGGCTTCTATCGCCACCTTCGCAGGGTTGCCCGCTGCTTTGGCGACCGCCGCCGCCCCTTGCCAGGGCTTTGAGGTCCTGCCCTGAAAGTGCGTGAAGGCTTCGTCGAGTTTGCCGCTGGGCGTACTCGCGGCCAGTTCTGCGCTGCTGCCCGCCGCTATCACTTTGCCCTGATCGAGCATCAGGCAATGTTCGAATTGTTCGGCTTCCTCCATGTAGGCGGTCGCCACCAGAACGCTCAGTTGCGGCCGTTGCTGGCGGACCTGATCAATCAATTCCCAGAAGTGCCGGCGAGAGAGTGGGTCCACCCCGGTGGTCGGCTCATCAAGAATCAGCAGGTCCGGGTCGTGAATCAGCGCGCAACACAATCCCAGTTTCTGCTTCATGCCGCCTGAAAGCTTGCCGGCAGGACGATCCTTGAAACGCTCCAGATCTGTGGCCGCCAGCAGTTCGTGCATCCGTCGGTCGGTGTTTTTGGCTGGCAGGCTGAACAACGCGGCGAAGTAGCGAATGTTTTCACTGATGCTCAAGTCCGGATACAGGTTGTTGCCCAGGCCCTGGGGCATGAACGCGATCCGTGAATACAAGGTGGCGCGGTGGGCGGGATTGGCGATTGAATCCCCCAGCACCGACAGCTGACCACGCTGCAAGGTCTTGACCCCGGCAATCAGTGCCAGCAGCGTCGACTTGCCTGCGCCGTCAGGCCCAATCAGGCCGCAGCGAATCCCGCCTGGCAGCTCAAGGTTGATATCGATCAGCGCCTGTTGCTTTCCGTACCCGTGATTCAGGCCTTCGATCCTGAGCGCAGGCGCACTCATTTGAAGGTTGTCGGCCAATCAGCCGACGTCGTTCTGACATAGCCCACACCCGGCATACCGGGTTTGGCCTGGGGTGTATCCAGTGGATTGATCAATCGCGCCTTGACCCGGAACACCAGTTTTTGTCGCTCGTCGCGGGTCTCGACTTCCTTGGGGGTGAACTGGGATTTATCTTCAACGAAGCTTATCCGCGCCGGTAAGCCTTGGCCGGGGAGGGCGTCGAGGACAATTCTGGCTTCATCGCCAATGGTCACTTTGCCTGCGGTGGCCGCCGGGAAATAAAGGTTCATGTACTGATCGTTGAGGTCGATCAGCAGAAACACCTGTCCGCCAGCCGCCAACACTTCGCCGGGCTCGGCCATGCGCAATTGGACAAGGCCGTCGATCGGCGCGAGCAGGCTGTTGTCGTCGATCTCGCTTTGCAGGCTGGCAACCTGGGCCAAGGCGGCGCCGATCGACGCTTGTAGCGCTTCGACCTGAGCCCGGGCGGCCTTGACTGCGGAGGTGCTGGTGTCGAGTCTGGATTGTTGCTGGTCCATGGCCTGGGCACTGTAGAAGCCGCGCTCGAACATTTTCCGGACGCGCACCAGATCCTGTTGTGCCAGCAACTGTTCGCTCTGCCGCAGTTGAACCGTAGCCTGCGCCGCCGCCACGTTCTGCCGGGCGCCCAGCACGCCGGCTTCGGCCTGATGCAACTGCGCTTCCAGGGTGCGCGTGTCCATGCGCGCCAACAGTTGTCCGGCCCGCACCTTGTCACCTTCCTGAACCAATACTTGCGCCAGCCTGCCCGGCATCTTGCTGGCGATCTGCACTTCGGTGGCTTCCAGACGCCCGTTAGTCCAGTCAAAGTCCGCTGGCAACGGGGTTTGCCGCCAGTGCCAGTAACCGAAAGATGCGCCCGCGAGTGACAGAATCAGGATCGCCAGCGCCCAGGTGATCAGTGTGCGGCGCTGTGCTGGCATGTATACATCCCCGTGGCTGACTGGAGATGCAGTTTGCAGCACTGAGGGAAACGTCCCTTGATCTTTATCAACTAACCGTTTCAGCGCGAACAATTTCGCTAAACAGCATCGGCCGTCTGCATGCCGCTTCCTGATCTATATCAAGTTTGCCAAGCCCCGGTTCGCCACACTTCTCAGCACATTGCAGCAGGGATGACCTTCTGCTCCGTTTAACCTGATGGAGGTGTGAAATGGCCGAATCCGAACGGTTGCTTCTGATAGCCACGCCGTTACTCAATCGCACGCCCGCGTTTGATCGCGCCGCAGCATTGGCCAAGGCCAAGTCTGCCGCGCTGCACATCGTGGCCTTTGATTACGTGGACGGTATTGCCGCGGCCGGGCTGGTGAATGAGACGGCAATCAACGAGATGCGCGAGGTCTATCTCCAGTCTCATCGAGATTGGCTGCAAGAGCAGGCTGCGGGCATCAGACACATGGGGGTCGAGGTGACCACGGAGGTCATCTGGGTGCAACGGCCGTTCGAAGAGATCATGACCCATATCCGAGAGATGAAGCCGTCCATGGTCATCAAGGATTTGCAGCATGAGTCGTGGCTGACGCGCGCCTTGTTCACCACTCTGGATATGCGGCTCTTGCATGATTGCCCGGCGCCGCTGCATCTGGTCGGGAAGATTCAGCATGGTCTGCCGCGCAAGATCCTCGCGGCTGTAGATCCGTTCTACCCCGACGACCAGTTCGAGCAGTTCAATGACAAGATCATCAAGACTGCGGAAATCCTCGCGACCCAGTGCGACGCGCAGTTGCACCTGCTGTTTGCCTATGACTTGTCCTATATCTATTCGCTGGACGGCGGGTTTGGCTATGAGTCATCGGTGATGGACGAGCTGTACAGAACCGAGAGCGAAGCCTTCACCCGGTTGGCCGACCGCTTCGGTGTGCCCAAGGATTGCCGGCACATGATCACGGGCAACCCGGCCCGCGTCATTGAATCGTTCATGCTCAACACCGGCATCGATGTGGTCGTAATGGGCACGGTGCATCGCAACACCCTGCATAAGTTGATGGGCAGCACCACTGAGCAAGTGGCCCATCACCTGTCTAGTAGCCTGTTGACCATCAACCCCCGGACGCAGCCTTGATCGATCCGGCCAGCGACAGTGGAGGCGAGTGTGCCTGCTCATGAACACTGCAATGACCACTTCGAGGTGCTGCGCAGCCTGGCGTTCGATCTCGGCATCCGCTGGTCCCAGGCGAACGAGGACATCTGGCGGGAGTTGAATGCTGAAGTCTGGGAGATGACCCACAACCCCTGCCTGGTGCTCAACGCGGTCTCTCGGGAAAAGATCGATCAACATCTGGCTGAAGTCCGGTTTCTTGCACGGGTGCAGCAGATTACCGACGAGCATCAGCAGCAGTTGGCCGCACAGAGTTGGTTCAGCGCCCGGGACGGCGCTGAACTGGCCGGGCCGGTTGCCTATTTCTCCATGGAGTACATGCTCAGCGAAGCACTGCCGATCTACTCGGGAGGGCTGGGCAATGTTGCCGGGGACCAGTTGAAGGCGGCCAGCGATCTGGGCGTGCCGGTGGTGGCGGTGGGCGTGCTGTGGCAGCACGGTTATTTCCGACAGGAGATCGACAGTCGAGGCGTGCAGCACGCGCTGTATCCGGTCAACGACACGCGGCAGATGCCGGTCGAACCGCTGTTGCTGCCCGATGGCAGCCTGCTGCGACTGGCGGTCGAACTGCCGGGCCTGACCGTTTGGTTACGCGGCTGGCAAGTCACGGTGGGCCGCAATCGCTTGCTGTTGATTGACAGTAATGACCCCGCCAACCCGGTTCCGGTGCGCCTGATCACTGAGCAGTTGTATGGCGGCGACACGGAGATGCGCCTGCGCCAGGAGATAGTGCTGGGCATTGGCGGTTGGCGAATGCTGGAGGCCGCGGGGTATCAGCCGCGAGTCTGTCACCTCAACGACGGCCATGCGGCGTTTGCCGTTCTGGAGCGCGCACGCAGCTACATGCGCGCGCAGCATGTGCCGTTCAGCGTGGCGCTGACCGCCACCCGGGCGGGTACCCTGTTCACCACCCATACCCCGGTGAGTGCGGGGTTCGATTGCTTCGAGCCCGAGCTGATCCGTAAATACCTGGGGCATTACATCGAACGCGAGCTCGAGCAAAGCTTCGATCAGATCATGGCGCTGGGGAAAGCTCCCGGTGACAACGCTCAAGCCACATTCAACATGGCGTATCTGGCCATACGCGGTAGCGGCGGGGTCAATGCCGTCAGCGAACTTCATGGTCACACCAGTCGACGAATCTTCGAGCCGCTTTTCAGGCGCTTTCCCCCGGAAGAAGTGCCCATCGGTCACGTCGTCAATGGCATCCACCTGCCGACCTGGGTCTCATTGGAGGCCCAGGCACATTGGCATGAACTGCACGGAGGCCAGACACCCTGGCGCGGCGGAGAAACCGCCAGCGTGGCGCAAATGCTCGCTGAAGTGGACGATGCGCTGATCTGGAGCATGCGCGAACAGGCCAGATCGTCGCTGCTGGCGTTCGTGCGTGAGCAACTGGCTACCAGTGAGGCGGTTCGCGGTGAATCGGTTGCGGTGGTCGCAGCAGCAGGCGCCCGGCTTGATCCGGGCGTGCTGACACTGGGTTTCGCACGGCGTTTCTCCAGCTATAAACGGCCCAATCTGCTGTTGCAGGATCCTGAGCGACTGCTGCGTATCCTCAATCATCCGACCCGCCCGGTGCAGCTCCTCATTGCGGGCAAGGCGCATCCCCTGGATGAGGTCGGCCAGCAGATGATTCAGCAGTGGCATGATTTTATCGCTCGCCCTGAAACCCAGGGACGAGTGGCCTTTATTGAAGACTACGACATGCGCATTGCCCGTCATCTGGTGCAGGGCGTGGATGTCTGGGTCAACACCCCGCGACGGCCATGGGAGGCGTGCGGCACCAGCGGTATGAAGATCCTGGCCAATGGCGGCCTGAACCTGTCGCAACTCGATGGCTGGTGGGCCGAGGCCTTCGCCGATGATGTGGGCTGGGCGGTCGGCGATGGTCAAGAGCACGGCAGCGAACATGATGAGGTCGACGCCCGGCAGCTCTATTCCTTGCTCGAAGAACAGGTGGTGCCAGCCTTTTATGACCGCGCCCCCTCGGGAGAGCCAAGGGGCTGGATAAATCGCATGCGTCGCAGCATGTCGCAGTTAGTGGCGCAGTATTCAGCAGACAGGGCCGTGCGCGAGTACGTCGAGCGCTATTACCTGCCACTGGCCCGCGGCTATGAGCGGCGCACCCGTCACCACAGTGCATTGGCGATTGAATTGGTGGCTGTTATCAGTGACATCACCCGTCGCTGGGCTGGGCTGCGCATTGTGGCTTCGACCTGGCGTCGTGCCGGGACCCTTTATCACATCCAGCTCGATATGGCTCTGGGTGGCATCGCGCCTCAGTGTCTGCGGGTCCAGTTGTATCGTGCAGGTGATGAGCATCGTTGTTCGCGCAGCTGGAGTCTGAGCCAGCGGGCCGACTCTCCGCGTAACGGCCTGGCGTTGTATGAGGGCCAGGTGCCCAATGATTGCCCTGAAAGCGCTTACACAGCGCGGGTTATGGTCAATGACCGGTCAGAACTGTTCGTGCCTTTGGAGGTTCCGCTGATTTTCTGGGAAAAGTGAGGGCTGTCTTGGCCCCGCACTTACGTTGAGCGTCGGGAGCACGCCTATGTACGCAATGATTTTGCGGCGCCCTGGCGAGCCGCTGGTCTATCGCCAGTTGCCTGATCGCAGGCCTGGAGAAGGGCAGGTGCTGATTGAGGTCAGTGCTTGCGGCGTCTGTCGAACCGATCTGCATGTGGTCGACGGTGAGCTACCCCATCCTCGGCTGCCGCTCATTCCCGGCCATGAAGTGGTCGGTCGCGTTTCGGCGCTAGGACCCGGTGTGATTGGCTTCAGGCTGGGAGAACGGGTTGGAGTTCCCTGGCTCGGGCGGACCTGCGGCACCTGCAGCTACTGTGCGTCACAGCGGGAAAACCTCTGTGATGACCCGCAGTTCACCGGGTATACCCTGGACGGCGGATTCGCCACTGCGATTGTTGCCGACGCCCGTTACGTCTTTGCGCTAGGTGAAAGAGGCACCGATGAGAGCCTCGCACCGCTGATGTGTGCCGGCTTGATTGGTTGGCGAGCGTTGTCCATGGCGGGTGCCGGGAAGCGCCTGGGTCTTTATGGTTTTGGCGCGGCAGCACACATCATCGCCCAGATCGCGATTGGCCAGGGGAGGGAAGTCTTCGCCTTTACCCGGCCCGGTGACCAGGCAGCTTGCACCTTCGCAAAACAGCTCGGCGCAGTCTGGGCCGGCGGTTCGGACCAGCTACCGCCAGAGCCGCTGGATGCCGCCATAATCTTTGCCCCGGTGGGAGCTCTGGTTCCACTGGCGTTAAAGGCAGTGCGCAAAGGGGCGAAAGTGGTCTGCGCCGGGATCCATATGAGCGATATCCCCGGTTTTGCCTACCGGTTGCTGTGGGAAGAACGGTCGCTGTTATCGGTCGCCAACCTGACTCGACAGGATGGTCTGGATTTCTTTGCGCACGTCAACGACACGGAAATCGTCGTGCACACGCACCGGTATTCATTACGAGATGCCAACCAGGCATTGGCCGACCTGCGTGCCGGCGCCTTTCAGGGTGCCGCCGTGCTTATACCTTGAATCCGGCGCGCTGAAGCGGGCCAGCTTTCTGACTTTAATCAATAACCCTGGCCCGCCAAACCCGCAGTGTTGTTGGTCTGGCAGCCTGGTATCTACATCCGCCCCAGACTGCCGCTTTCATCCAAGTCAATCCGCGTGGAGGCACGCCATGTACGCCAACCGACACACCGCTGCTCTGCTCAACGAGTTGGAGAAATCAGGACCCATGGAGCATTGGCTGGATGAACTGCGCGATGGAACCCATGTGCTTGTTCGTCCTATTTCAGCTGACGATCATTCGCGACTGCTGCGTTTCTTCCGTCAGCTATCGCCGCTGTCCCTGCGATTCCGGTTTCTGGGTGCCGTCACGCCTATCGACGATCGACTCATCGACTCGCTGCTGAGCGACTCGGGTGTGGGTTACGTCGCGCTGATTCATAGCTATGGCGAGTTGCAGGTGATAGGCATCACCCGTTACAGGGCCAGTGTGGACATCCACGACTGCTGTGAGTGCGCGGTAGCCGTTGCCGACCCTTGGCAGCGCAAGCAGCTGGGGCGTTTATTATTAGGCCATCTGATCGACGCCGCCCGGCAAAGGGGCTTCAAAACAATGCGTTCGACGGATCTGTCCACCGATTACCCGATCCACCGGCTGTATAAACGCTTTGGCTTTACGTCGATGTATTTGAAGGATGGCTTTGATCGCATCGTTCACGATCTGGAACTGTAGAGAAGGAGGCATTGCGCCAGAAGGCCGTGTCGACGGTGCCGCGTCAGAGGTGGTAGCGCGAGTGCACCAGGTGGCTGATCTGCGTGAGCGCTTCCTTGGGCGCCAGCGTCGCGTCTGTTTCGACCTGGTGAGTTTTGTTGGCGAGCACATCGTCGCGGATGATCTCCCGGAACCACTTTGAGAAATCTCCGGCATTCATATAACCGCGCAGAGCGGTGTCCTCAAGCCGGGTTGAGAGGGACAGGAACTCAGTCAGATTCGAGGCGCTTTGGCACAGCGTGGAAAAACGGAAGGCGTGCCATGCGCCGACATCTCCCGCCACGTACTTGCCGCTGTGGCGATGGTGCTTTTGAGTGGGCCTGAGCTGATTGAGCAGGACCACATCTTTGTCGTTGCGAAGGTCCCAGAGGCAAGCATATTCGGGGCCTGGCGAGCGCTCGGGGAAATCGGGGCAGCGCCGCTGAATGCGTTTGGCGAACTGTTCGACCAATTCCCTGGCCGTGCTGCCCAGCGTGACCAGCACATTTACCCCTTCCAGGACGGCTGGGCACACTTGATCAAAATCCACGGCAACGATGATTGCCCCCATGTTGCCGAGAAAACCGGGTGGCCAGACGGCGCAGTGGGGGAGCATGTAATGGGCTTCGTCGACGATCAACCAATAGGGCCGACCTGAAACGCGACGAAGATCCTGGATAAAGGGCAGCATTTCGCCGAACAGCTGAATCCGTGCCGGCGGATCAAGGGCCAGGGCGCTCACCACGACGTTAAGCTGCGCCTGCAGCAGGTGATGCACTGACTCCTCGGTCGTCGGCGGCACGGTCAGGCCACCCACGGTGACCGCGTCCTCCAGAGTCAGGTAATCCCCTTCGGGATCAATGATGCAAAACCCCTGATGGGCCTGGACCATGCGTTCTGTCAGCCAGGTGACGTAGCTGGATTTGCCCGAGCCAGAATTGCCAATGACCAGCAGCACTGACTCCGCCGGCATCCAGACTTTATGTGCATCGAGGGTCTGGCCCAGCTCCAGTCCGATGCGCTCGATGGGCACCAGTGTCGCGTCTTTTTCCAGCAACATATCCACCAGCTCACAGACCCCTCGGCCGTGATCAAGACTCAGGCAGACATCAGCGCTGGCCTTGATCGAGTCGATGGCATTGCTGACGGCAGCGCTGCAGCCGCAGATCGACAGGAAGGAATGGTCATTTTCTGCATCACCCACGCCCACAACGTTCAACTCGCAAATGCCCAGCGTTCGCAATGCGGCAGCCAGCCCCGACGCCTTGTTCACCCCCGGCGGCAAGACCATGATTGCATCCTTGTTAAACGTCATCTGCAGTTCGAGGCCGAGCTCGCGGATGCTGTTGATCACCGCTTCTTCCCACGGGTGCCAGGTCGCAATCACCGAGCGGCCCACCGACAAGGGCGAGACACCCTTGCCACGCAGGCGGCTGACCAGATCCATGGACGCCGGCTCGGCGATGAGCTCCTCGGTATCGGTGACCGGGTCGTACAAAAGCGCTCCATTCTCCGCAACCACCAGATCAAACAGATCCAGGTGGGGAAAGTGATGCTTGAGCGCCTGCAACTCGCGACCGGTCACTAACAGCAATTTGCGTCCACTGTTTTTCAGCGTGGTGAGCGAGGCACAGACTTGCGCCGGGACACTGCCGTTTTCGGCTATGGTCCCGTCGTAATCCACCGCCAAGGCTAAGAAGTGCATGCTCGCTCCATGACAGGTTCGGGCCAGTCGGCAGCTTTATGGTTATTTGCGACTGGCTTTCTCCACCATGCGCGAAGCGCGTTCGTTGGCCTCGTCGGCGGTTCTTTGCGCTTGATTGGCAGCGCTCATGGCCATCTCTGCCTTGTTGTAGGCTTCGTCGGCCCTGAGCCTGGCAGTCGCGGCGCTGTTCTCCACGTCCTCCATTCGCTGGCTCATTTCTTTCCCATGCTGATTGCTGCAGCCAGCGGTGGTGCCCAACGCGACTGTCAGAAGTAAGAGCAGTGATAGCTGTTTCATACGGTAGACCTCGTTGCTTGGTGGATAGGCGCTGTCGTTGAGTTCAAACCTTAGCGCCGCTCGACCCGCCGGCATTTGATAAAAGTCAACAAGGCACCGGCTTCCAGGAGTGCCCAGGCCGTGCCTGGCGGGGCGTGCAAACGGGCCATATGGCAGCTGTGAGTTTTTCTGATCTTTATCAAGGCGCGGCTGCGCCAGCGGAGGAAATTGAAAGGGAGCTTCAAAGTTGGCTATCGCTGCGATGGCTTGCTTCAAAGACCCACACTCCCATCCGAGGACACTGCCATGGCCCATTCGCTGAAAAAAATCACCCCTGATACCGACGTGCGCAATCGAGATGTCGCCATTGACTCTGGACACTGGCATCCCATCGAGCAAATGCGTCGCCAGTTTGAACATCTGTACCAGGACCTGACGAACATGCCATCGATGTTTTCCAGGCAACAACGATTCGACGCCGATCCTTTCTGGAACCTTGACTTCGTCCGCACCCAAAGCCCTGCGGTCGACATTGTGGAAAGCGAGAAGGCTTATGAAGTCAGTGCTGAAGTACCTGGCATGGACGAGAAACAACTGTCGGTGAAAGTCGTCAACGGCACGCTGCTGATAAAAGGCGAAAAACGTCAGGATCACGAAGAGAAATCCAAAAGTTATCACCTGTCCGAGCGCCGCTATGGTGCGTTTGAGCGAGCTTTTGCACTGCCTAAAAGTGTTGACGCCGAGCATATTCAGGCTGCGTTCAAAGCGGGGGTTCTGAAAGTGACGCTGCCTAAAAAAGCAGACGCGATGCAGCCGGAAAAGACGGTCGACATCGTCACGGACTGAGCCATGAACATCGTGATGCGCCGGACAAGGGTGTCTGGCGTGTCATCGCCAGGTTTGACATGTATCAAGCCCGCATAATGGCCATGCACCAACATTCTGCGATCCGATGAACAGACCGCGGAGCATGGGCATGAACGCAGAACCGACTGAGCTCAACCCACCCGGCCAATTCGTCGAATAGCCTACTGAATCGGTAATGACTTAAATAGCGCGTCTGGCGATGTGATCGTCCGTCTTGCCCGCCAATAACGCCTTCAAGCGTGGCGGATCGAGAATCTCCACGGCCCGTCCTGACACCTTGACGATGTCGTTGGAACGCAAAAAGGCAATGGCGCGGCAAATGGTTTCAAGCCGTAGACCCAGGTAGGAGCCGATATCTTCCCGGGTCATGCGCAGGACAAATGCATTGGGTGAATAGCCGCGGCTCTCCATGCGTCTGGATAGGTCGAGAAAGAATGCGGCCAGCCGTTCCTCTGCGTTCAGGTTGCCCAATAACAGCAGCATTTCATGGTCCCTGACCACTTCCTGGCTGAAGATCTGGTTCAGATTGTGCTGCAGTGAGGGCAGTTCGCGAGACAAACGTTCTAGTTGGGCAAAATGAATCGGGCAGACTTCACTGTCTTCCAGCGCTATGGCATCGCACGCGTAGCGATCACGACTAATGGCATCGATACCCAGTAACTCCCCCGGCATCTGAAAGCCGGTGAGCTGCTCACGTCCATCTTCAGACGAAATCGTGGTTTTGAAGCAGCCATAGCGCACCGCATACAGCGAACGAAAAGGCTCTCCTGCATGAAAGAGTGCTGCGTTTTTTTTGATTTTCAGGCGTTGCGGAATGATTTCCGACAGTCGTGCCGCGTCGGCAGGTTTGAGGCCTACCGAAAGACACAGTTCACGAACCCTGCAACTGGAACAACTCGTATCCGGCTTAATGGGCATATTGCCAGCCATAAGATGGCTCCTGGATAGATTCATGTCCAGTCAGCTTAGCGGTTAGAGCGAGCCATGGGAGCTTCAAGGGATAAACGGAACCCCCTCCCAAGTTACGGACGATTTATATATCCATTCGGATTGCATTGAGATTGCATTTCATACAAAGGAGTAGATATGCGTTGTATTGGAGTTGCCAGCGCTACTTGCGCGCGCCGTGATCTTTATCATTCCAGTACTTCTGCATTTCCAGGAACAGGAATGACGCTGTCCAGGTAATCATCACCAGCCCTGTCAGCGCTTCAAGGCCCGTGAGGTATTTGAGCGGGCCGAGCGGGGCAATATCTCCGAATCCGATGGTTGTGTAGGTGGTGAACGAGAAATACACCGAGTCCATGAAACTGCCATCAAAGTTGCCCGTCAGACTCCCCAGATCATCAGACTGGTTCATCAGGTAATAACCCAGCGCAAACACCCACACCTCGATGGCGTGAGCGACCAGCGCACCCAGTACACCGACGACCACTCGGAAACGGTGCCAGATATTCATCCTTGGCATCAGCCTGTTCAAGCGCAGCAGGCATTCGTAATGAATGACGACCACGGTGATGATGATCACCGAGTTGATAAGCGTAATCACGATCATGCAAAAAGCCTCTCTGGGCAGGCCGAGTGTGGATGTCGTTTCTTGACGTATAGATCTCATCAAACCGTCAAGTCGAGAGGTTCTTCTGATCTAAGTCAGATTAGACGCAGGCGATCCCTTCAGACTCAATCTTTGCCGAGGCTTCGAAGCCTTGCAGCCCCTTCACTGACGTGGTCAGGAGTACGACTGCCATGAACGAGTCGCCACCGATTTTGCTGATCGCCTCATCAAAAATGCGACGTACGCCTGCATTCGAACGAGCAGTGGCACTTGCCAAGGCCAGCGGCGCGGAGTTGCGAATTCTGGCAGTGGACTTCATCAGATCATTGGAGGTGCTTGGCCTGTTTGATCATGACACCTTGGCCACATTGCGCGAGAGCTACTTGCAAAGCCATCGCCGCTGGCTGGAACAACAAGTCAGGTTCGAGCGCGACCAGGGGCTGGATTGCTCGGTGAATGTGCTTTGGGCTGAACGCTACCTTGAAGAAATCTGTGAATACGTCAAAACCGTTCAACCGTCGATGTTGATCAAAGATATCCATCATGAGCCCGGGTTCAAACGGGTCTTTTCAACACCGCTGGACTGGCACTTGCTGCGCGATTGCGCTTGTCCTGTCCAGTTCGTGACCCAGACTCGGCACCCTTTACCCCGAAAAGTGCTGGCTGCGGTCAATTTGTACCGAACCCGGGACGCCGACCTGAGACTCAATGACAGAATCGTCGCTGTCGCCCGAGAGCTGGCTGGGCAATGGGGCGCCAAGTTACACGTGTTGTACGCCTACGACTGGTCGGCGATCTACGCCTCGGGTTTTGCGATGTTGGGCGCCATGCCCATCGAGACCGGCTTTGCCGAAGCCTTGCGTGAGGCCCATGAAGAGGCGTTCACCTCGCTTTGTGACCGTCACGCAATCAATGCGCAGGGCAGACATTTCCTGACAGGAGTACCTCAGCCCACCATCAGCACATTTGTCAGGGGCACTGACGTGGATTTGCTGGTCATGGGCACTTTGCCTCGCCACAACCTGGAGAAAGTGGTGGGGAACACTGCCGAATTAATTCTGGCTCACGCACCCTGCAGTGTACTGATCGTCAAGCCGGATGCAGCAGGTGCGGCCGGTACTCGAAAAATTAACCACATTGAGTAGCGCATCAACTCACCGAGTTGCGCATCCGATTGGAATGATGGAGGTGTGAAATGTCTGACTCAGATCGTTTAATGCTGATCGCGCCATCGCAATTGAAGAAAACCCCGGCGTTTGCCCGCGCTCAGGCACTGGCCAAAGCACAGGACTTGCCGCTGCACATCGTTGCCTTCGATTATGTCGACAGCATCGCCACCGCAGGCTTGGTCAATGAACGCGCTCTGGAGGACATGCGCGAAGGTTATCTGGATCGTCATCGCGAATGGCTGGAGCAGCTGGCGCTACCGATGCGCCATGCGGGCATCCATGTGACCACTGAAGTGCTCTGGGTCCAGCGGCCACTGGATGAGCTAATGGAGCATATTCGTGAGTTGCAACCGTCGCTGGTGATCAAGGACCTGGAGCACGAATCCTGGCTGACCCGAATATTGTTCACCTCTCTTGATGTGCGCCTCTTGCACGACAGCCCGGTGCCGCTGCATCTGGTCGCTGATGTGGAGCATCCACTGCCGCGCAGGATTGTTGCCGCAGTTGATCCGTTCCGCCCCGAGGAGCAATACGAAGGCCTCAACGAAAGCATCATTGCTGCTGCCAACAAGCTGGCTACTCAATGCAATGCCGAACTGCATCTGCTCTATGCCTACGATCTTTCCTACATATTTGCTGCGGGAGGTGACATGGACTTCACCTCTGAGATCCTTGAGAGCGTCTACGCCACTGAGTGGGAAGCTTTTGACCTTCTCGCCAGTCGTTTTGGCGTTCCCGACGACCGCAAGCACATGGTCCTGGGCAGCCCGGCGAAGGTTATTACCACCTTTGCCCGGTCTGAAGCGGTGGACATCACGGTGATGGGCACTGTGCATCGGGGGCCGGGGAGAAAGTGGCTGGGCAGCACCACCGAGCAAGTTGCTCATCACCTGCACGGCAGTCTGTTGGCGGTGAATCCTCGACAGATTGGGTGGTAAATGATCTTCAACCCTGGCTCGTCACTGGCCCTCTTGCTGGTGCTCAATGCCGGCTCATCCAGCCTGAAGTTCTCGCTTTACAGCGCTGAGGTGCATCACGAGCAGCCGGTCCAGAGCATCGGGCATGGCAGCATTGTCATGGAGCAGCAAACCGAACGGCTGGTGTTTGAACGCACACTGAGCGGCGCCTGTCTGGAGGATGAATGGCCTTGCAGTGACCCGCCCGATCACGCTGTGACGCTGGTGAAGTTGATGCACTGGATAGCCCGCACTATAGAGGGCGAGATCGTCGCAGCGGCGCATCGTGTGGTTCATGGTGGCCAGCGCACGGCAGTTGCTGCCAGGGTCGACCCGGCACTGCTGGACGAAATGACGGCACTGATTCCCATGGCGCCGCTGCATCAACCTCTGTGTCTGGCACCCATCGTTTATCTGGCGCAACACCAGCAGGGGCTCGCGCAGTTCGTCTGTTTCGACACCGCTTTTCACCACACGCTGGATCCCTTGGAAGTCAGCTTCGGTTTGCCCAGAGAGCTGACTGAACAGGGCGTGCGCCGCTATGGCTTTCATGGGCTGTCCTACGAATACATCGCCAGCGTCCTGCCTGTTTGCGACCCGCGTGCGGCGCAGGGCAAGACCATCGTGGCTCATCTGGGCAATGGCGCCAGCCTGTGCGCGATGCGCAATGGCGTCAGCTGCGCTACCACCATGGGCTTCTCCACGCTTGATGGGGTGATCATGGGAACCCGGCCGGGACGTCTGGATCCGGGGATTTTGCTGTATCTCATGCGCGAGCGCGGCATGAGTGCGCAGGAATTGGAGCAGATGCTCTATCACCGCTGCGGTTTGCTCGGGGTGTCCGGCGGCATCGCCAGTGACATGCGCGAGCTGTCGGCCAGCCCGTTGCCTGAGGCGAAGCAAGCCGTAGCGTTATTCGTACGCAGCGTTGTTCGGGAAATCGGTGCGCTGGCTGCCGTGCTGGGCGGGCTGGACGCCCTTGTGTTTACCGGTGGTATAGGCGAACACGCGACCGACGTGCGCAACGCCATTCTGAATGGCTGCAGCTGGTTGGGGCTGGAGCGCGACCATGAAGTCACTCACCCTCGAGGTAATTGCCTGTCTCGCCGTAGCAGTCGGGTCTCGGCCTGGACCATCGCCACAGATGAAAACGCCATCATCGCCAAACATGCCCTGCGGCTTTTGCACGGCTCTGCTGCCGTTGTCGACCACTGACACTCAACCGGGCTTACCCGGCATTCCAAGGAGGCTCCATGTACTACTTCGACTCACACTTATCGAGCATCGACTCATCGGCAACAGCCGCGCCGGGTCCGGATCAAGAGGTGCAGGTTGAACCAGGACCGCTGGCTCTGGAGTTGCTGGACAAACTGCATCGTTACTGGAGCGCTGCCAACTACCTGTGTGTCGGGCAGATCTACCTCAAGGACAATGCGTTGCTGCGCGAGCCGTTACGGGCGGAGCACATCAAGCCACGGCTGCTGGGGCATTGGGGGACGTCAGTCGGGCAGAATTTCATCTACGTGCATCTGAACCGTCTGATCAGTGAGCGGCACATTGAGACCGTGTATATCTCCGGTCCCGGCCATGGCGGTCCTACCCTCAATGCCTGCGCCTGGCTCGAAGGTACTTACAGCGATGTTCATCCGCAGATAGGTCGTGATGAAGCCGGCATGCTGCGTCTGTTTCGCAGCTTTTCAACGCCGGGTGGCGTACCCAGCCACTGCGGGCCTCACGCACCCAACTCACTGCATGAAGGCGGGGAGCTGGGCTACTCGTTGATGCATGCGTTTGGCGCAGCGTTCGACAACCCGCAATTGCTGGTGGTCTGCGTCATTGGTGACGGTGAGGCGGAAACCTGCCCGCTGGAAGGCAGCTGGAAAAGCGTTCACTTCCTCAACCCACGCCGTGACGGGGCGGTGTTGCCTGTTCTTCATTTGAATGGCTACAAGATTTCCGGGCCGACGGTGGAAGCGCGGATGGCCGACGAGCAGTTGATCGAGCTGTACCGAGGCCGTGGTTATGAGCCGGTTATCGTCGCGGGCGATGATCTGCCGGGTATGCATCAGCGCTTTGCGCGAGCTCTGAACCGTTGTCATGACGCGATCCGCGACATTCAGAAACGAGCGAGGGAGGAGGGTGCTGACAGGGCCCGCTGGCCAATGATCATCTTGCGCAGCCCCAAGGGCTGGACCGGCCCGAAAGTAGTCGATGGCTTGCCCGTCGAGGGTACGTTCCGTTCGCATCAGGTGCCGCTGGCGACGGTGATTCAGAACCCTGAACATCTGCAGCAACTCGAACTCTGGATGCATAGCTACGAGCCTCGTACGTTGTTCGACGATAACGGCGAACTGCTCGCCGAACTGCAAGCCCTGACACCCCCGGCGGCGCTGCGCATGGGTGCCGTGCCTTATGTGAATGGCGGGCGTCTGCTGGTGGCACTGGATCTGCCGGACTTTGCTGATTACGGGCTGCAAGTACCCGGCCCCGGTCAAGTGGTTGCCGAAGGACCGCGCAAGCTCGGCGAGTATCTGCGGGATGTGATACGCCTCAATCCGCATAATTTTCGAGTGTTCGGCCCGGATGAGACCAACTCGAATCGGCTCAATGCGGTGTTTGAAGCGACGGATCGAACCGCATCAGGCCCGTGCCTGGAGGTCGACGACCACCTCGCTGCTGACGGTCGAGTCATGGAAGTGCTGAGCGAGCACCTGTGCGAGGGCTGGCTGGAGGGCTATCTCCTCACCGGTCGGCACGGCATGTGGTCGACTTATGAAGCGTTTGCCCAAGTGGTGGATTCCATGGTGACGCAGCATGCCAAATGGCTGCAGCAAAGCAGGGAGTTCCCGTGGCGTCGTCCGTTGGCGTCGTTGAATATCCTGATCAGTAGCCACGCTTGGCGCAATGACCATAACGGCTTCAGTCATCAGTCCACCGGGTTCGTCGATAACATCCTGCAGCGCCGCGCGGATGTGGTGCGGGTGTACTACCCGCCGGACTCCAATTGCCTGGTCAACGTCTTCGACCACTGCCTGCGCAGCCGTAATTACGTCAACGTCGTCACCTGTGGCAAACAGATGGAATTTCAGTGGCTGGATTTCGAGGCCGCCCTTGAGCATTGCTCCCAGGGCGCGTCTATCTGGCGTTTCGCGGGCAATGATGAGGGTGCGGTGCCGGATGTGGTGCTGGCCTGCGCCGGGGATGTGCCCACTGTTGAAACGGTGGCTGCCGCCTGGCTGTTGCAGAAACACGTTCCCGGTATTCGAGTCCGGGTGGTCAACGTGGTCGACCTCGGCACGCTCTGCGCACCGCAACAACGGCCGCATGGCATGGACGCGCTGTCTTTCGAAGCATTGTTCACCCGGGATGTGCCGGTGATGTTCGCCTTCCATGGTTCGACCTGGGTCATCCATTCCATGGTCCACGGGCGCAGCAATGAGGCGCGCTTCCATGTTCGAGGCTTCAGTGATCGCGGCACCACCACCACACCCTTCGATATGGTGGTGTTGAACCGCATGAGCCGTTATCACCTGGCCATTGATGCCCTGAGGCACGTCCCACGACTGCGGTTGCAGAGCGAGAGCGCTGTCGCGTTTTTTCAAAGCCAGCTTCGCCGCCACGACATCTGGATTCGCGAGCATTTCGAAGACCTTCCGGAGATTCGCAACTGGCGCTGGACAGCTGATCTCAGCGATTCGCCCGGTCCACCGCCATTGGCTCAAGGGCAGGCCAGAGGGCAAATATTCACCGATGCTTGAGGTGAACAGCGGTTCTTTTACGGCCCAGCCGGGCAATCATCACGTGCACAACACGGGACGATTGTGTTTATATGCGGATATTCGATTATCCGCATATGGTTGTTCGCACGTTATGAACCTCTCACCCCCCATATTCTTCAAATGCCTGGGAGACGAAACCCGCGCCCGGATCATGCTCATGCTTTGCGCAGAAGGCGAGCTGTGCGTGTGTGAGTTGATCTGGGCCCTCGATGACAACCAGTCCAAGGTTTCCAGGCATCTGGCGCAGCTGCGCGCCTGCGGACTGCTGGCAGATCGCAGGCAAGGCCAATGGGTTTACTACCGACTGCATCCGGATCTTGAACAGTGGGCCCTGGATGTTCTGACCCTGACGACCCGAGCCCACACGTCCTGGCTGCATGACGACCAGGGACGCCTGGCGTCGATGGCAGACCGCCCCGTGCGCCAAACCTCCTGCTGCTGACCTTCTGATCTGGAACACACTCATGCTTATCGCTGCGTCGATTTTCGTTGTAACGCTCGTGTTCGTTATCTGGCAACCCAGGGGATTGGGCGTCGGCTGGAGCGCGGCAGCAGGCGCCGTTCTGGCATTGCTGACCGGCGTGGTCAGCCTCGGTGACGTGCCGACGGTGTGGCACATTGTCTGGAATGCCACCGCGACTTTCATTGCGGTGATCATCATCAGTCTGCTGCTGGATGAGGCTGGCTTCTTCAAATGGGCGGCGCTGCATGTTGCGCGCTGGGGACGCGGCAATGGCAGGCGTTTGTTTGCGCTGATGATCCTGCTGGGGGCTGCTGTGTCGGCGTTGTTCGCCAACGATGGCGCTGCCCTGATCCTCACCCCGATTGTTATCGCGATGCTGACGGCGCTGCGTTTCAGCCCTGCATCGACACTGGCATTCGTGATGGCCGCAGGCTTCATCGCCGACACCGCGAGCCTGCCGATGGTGGTCTCCAACCTGGTCAACATCGTTTCAGCGGACTTCTTCGATGTGGGTTTTGGCGAGTATGCGTCGGTCATGTGGCCTGTGAATCTGGTGGCGGTGGCGGCCACGCTGTTGATGCTCTGGTTGTTCTATCGCAAGGACATCCCTGGGCTGTACGACGCTGATCAACTGGAAGCACCTGCGGCGGTTATCCGTGACAAGGCGACTTTCATTGCTGGCTGGTGGGTGCTCGGGCTGTTGCTGGTGGGCCTGTTCGCGCTGGAGCCGCTAGGCATACCCATCAGCGCCGTGGCTGCTGCGTGTGCAGCGATCCTACTGGCCATCGCTGGCAAAGGTCACATCATCTCCACCCGCAAGGTGATCAAAAACGCACCCTGGCAAATCGTGGTGTTCTCCCTGGGGATGTATCTGGTGGTCTACGGCCTTCGCAATGCAGGGCTGACTGATGCTCTTTCGGCTTTGCTGAATACCTTCGCGGAGCAGGGCGTCTGGGCGGCCACGCTGGGCACCGGAGTCACCGCTGCGCTGCTGTCCTCGATCATGAACAACATGCCGAGTGTGCTCATCGGTGCCTTGTCCATTCAGGGCAGCGACGCCACGGGACTGGTGCGCGAAGCCATGATCTACGCCAACGTCATTGGTTGCGACCTCGGGCCAAAGATTACTCCTATCGGAAGCCTGGCGACGCTGCTGTGGCTTCATGTGCTGGCGCAAAAAAATATCCGTATCACTTGGGGCTACTACTTCAAGGTTGGCAGCCTTCTGACCCTTCCTATCTTGCTGGTGACCCTTGCGGCGCTGGCCCTGCGATTGAGCGTGCGTGTCTAGGAGAAAGCAATGAAAGTGTTATTCATGTGTACGGCAAACAGCTGCCGGAGCGTTCTTTCGGAAGGATTGTTCAATCACTTGGCACCTGACGGGTTTACTGCGGTGAGCTCGGGCAGCTTTCCCAGTGGCCAACTGAACCCTCGTGCGGTGAGCACGCTGCAAGGCTTGAATATCGACACCTCGAACCTCTACAGCAAAGGCTCGGAAGTGTTTGCTGCTGCGCCTCCGGATGTGGTGATCACGGTATGTGACAAGGCGGCAGGCGAGCCCTGTCCGGTGTTTTTCGGGCCTGCTGTGAAAAGCCACTGGGGCCTCGCCGATCCTTCTGATGTGCAAGGCACAGACAGCGAGGTACAGGCGGCGTTTGACGCGACAGTCGCTCGGATCAGGAAACGCTTCGACGCGTTCTTCAAGCTTGACCACTCGGCGCTGACACCTGAGCAACTGAAGTTGGAGCTGGATCGCATCGGCCAATTGTGATGCTCAACGCGAGGGTAAGCTCGCCACCCGCCGAGATGCAGGGACGAGGAGCTGGAAGCAGGAGTCGGGCTCCTGCATTTCACCGATCGGATAAGGTCCGCAGGACTATCGCTTGCGGTGATAGTGAGCATCACAACGCATGACTTCTGTTTCTTCCTGAAAACCGGAAAATGCGGGGCATTGAAAACCCTGCCAATCCGTCGTTGTTCGTTCAGGAATGCGTCCATGCGTCTGTCACTTTTCAGCACTGTTTTGCTCAGCCTTTCTATCCTGGCGGGATGTGTCTCCGCGCTCAATCAGCCGACCCTGACGCTGCAAACGGCAAAGACCCCTGAGCAATACGCCGATTGTGTAATGCCCAAGCTGCAGGATCGTGCATTGCAGCCGACCCTGTCGCAATCCCAGCGACATTACAGAATCGTGCTTTCCAGTTCCGTGGCAGCGGACAACGTGCTGGAAGCGTACAAGTCATCAGCGGGAGGCAAAATCTTCCTGTACGAGCGCAGACTGCTGGCCTCCAGCTTCACGCCGTCGAGCTTTGAGCGGGCGGCTCAGGAATGCCTGTGACGAATCCTTGGGCACCAGACAACTGCCCATAGAATCTTCCACAGAAAGTGCTTATTTCCGTTGGAACCGGGCTTGCCCGCGATGAACGATGACGCGTTGTAACTGAAACACCGCAGCGCCTCATTCGCGGGCAAGCCCGGCTCCAACAGGTTTGCGTTCAGTCGGTAGGAGCCGAGCCTGCTCGCGATGAACGATGACGCGGTCGGTCTGTAGGAGCCGAGCTTGCTCGCGAAGACCGATGACGCGGTGGGTCTGCTGGACTGCGGCGTCTGCATCGATTGCAAGTACCGCTTTCTTCGTATCAATCCTGCCTGAATTCAAACTTGATCTTGTCCGAAGGCCAGAACGACCAGGAAGGGGGTGGCTGATAGCAGCCCGGCTGATTGGGCGGGGTGGCGTCACAGCGCACGGTGTAACCCTTGTTTCCAATCTGCCGGCCGCCTTCGCCAGTGCCCCGTTCGCTGTACGACGAGCAGCCGCACAGGAATGCAAACGCCAGCAGTGTGAATCCGTATTTCATCAATGCCTCCGTGCATGCAAAAAACTAATCTATTTGCTTCGCGCACTGGCCTCTGCCGCCAGGCATTCGAGGGCAAACTGTTCGGTGTACGTCATCTGGATAGGCGTCGATTCGCCCTTGACGGTGCGTTCACCCTCCAGGATATAGCGAATGCGCTTGTCGGTGACGCCGATGCGCTTGGCGATCCACGACGGGGTCTGGCCAATGCGGGAAATCAGCTTGTCGGCATATTCAGTGGAAGGGTTATAAAGCTCTGCGTTGGGTGTCATGTGACGTCCAGATGAAGGTGGGTCTGCAATGCGTTGCACAGTATGCCGCACGTCGCTCCAAGAGGTCTGATATTCATTCAGGGACCTGGAAGAAGCGCCTATCCGTTCAAGCGGCTTTTTCCTTGCTGGACAGCAGCTTTACCAATAAAACCGCCACTAGCAAAAAACAGCCGCTCGCAATGAACGTCGCCTGATAACCCACCCCGTCATACAACAACCCTCCCACCGTCGCTCCCAGGGTAATCGCCAGTTGAATCACGGCCACCATCAATCCACCACCGGCCTCGGCCTTTTCAGGAAGGGTTCGTGACAGCCAGGTAAACCAGCCCACTGGCGCGCAGGTGGAGATCAGGCCCCACGCAGCCAGCAACGCGGCGGTCGTCCACAGCGAGCTACCGAAACCCACAAGAGCCACGGCAATCGCCGCCATTAGCAGCGGGATCAGCATCAGCACCCGATAAAGGCTGCGGTTCAATACTGAGCCGATCACGATCGTGCCCACCAGTCCGGCCATGCCAATAATCAGCAACAGCAGGGACAGCCCAGGCACGTCGACTCCGGTCACGGCTTCTAAAAAGGGACGCAGGTAGGTAAACAGCGCGAACTGGCCCATGAATAAAAAGGCCACAGCGGCCATGCCAAGTGCCACCTTGGGATTGCTCAGCAACCGGAACACATCGGTAGCGGAGCCGGACTCGTTCTGGGCCGGCATCTTCGGCAAGGTGAAGGCTTGCCAGCAGAGGGCTACCGCGGCCAACGGCACCACGCAAAAGAAAGCACCTCGCCAGCCGATCATCCCACCCATGAAGCTGCCAATGGGGGCTGCAACCGCTGTCGCCAGGGCCGTGCCGCCTTGCATCAAGGCGATGGCTTTGGGTACGAAGCTCTCGGGTGCAATTCTCATCATCACGGCAGTCGACATCGACCAACTGCCGCCAATTGCGATACCCAGGATTGCGCGGCCCACCATCAGTGTCGAGTAATTGGGGGCAAAGGCCACCAGCGTTCCGGAAGCGATCATCAACGCGGTCAGGAACAGTAAAACCGGCCTGCGGTCGAGCGTGCGAATCGCCGAGGAGATGAACAGGCTGGTGATGACCGCAAAGAGGCCGGAGATCGAAATAGCCTGTCCAGCCTGGCCCTCGCTAAGCGCGAGATCAGTTGCCAGCGGGGTGAGCAAACTGACGGGCAGAAACTCGGAAGTCACCAGCGCAAAAGCGCACAGCGACATCGCCAGGACGGCTCCCCATACCTGGCGGTTAGCGTGTGGAATGGGGAGGGCGCTGCTACTCATTTGATTTCCTCTGATACGTAAAGCGATTACACCTGCGCCTTCATTAACGGACGGCACAGGTTTATGGGGCTCGGTGTTTGTCATTCCGGGACGTGCAGTGGGTCATTTGAGGTGGGTCTGGAAGAACGAAGCCAGTTTCGCAAACGGGATGAGATCGACTCGGTCATAGAGGTCCACATGGCCTGCGCCTGGAATGATCACCAGCTCTTTAGGCTGTCCAGCCAGTTTGTAGGCTTGCTCGCTGAACTCTCGGGAGTGCGCATTGGCACCGGTGATGAACAGCATCGGGCGCGGTGAAATGGTCTCGATATCATTGAAGGGGTAGAAGTTCATGAATTTGATGTTGCTGGTCAGTGTCGGATGAGTGGTCAGTAAAGGTGACTGGCCTTTGGGTGTGAATTCGCCACGCTCGGTGCGGTAGAAGTCGTAGAACTCACGCTCGATAGCATTGGACTTGTCAGTGATCTGGTGGACTGTGCCGCTTGTGTATTGGGTCTGGCCGCCGGTGAATTCCACATAACGCTGCTCGGCTGCTGCTGCGATAGCTTGCTTTCGCTGCTCGACCGTCACCGAATGCTGCAGTCCATTGCGGTTGGCAGCGCCCATGTCATACATGCTGACAGTCGCAACCGCCTTCATTCGCGGATCAATTTTCGCGGCGCTGATCACAAAGCTTCCGCTGCCGCAGATCCCCAGAACACCGATCCGGTTACGGTCAACAAATGTCTGGGTGCCGAGGTAGTCGACGGCTGCGCTGAAGTCTTCGGCATAGATTTCTGGAGATACTGCGTTGCGCGGTGTCCCGGCGCTTTCTCCCCAAAACGACAGATCTATCGCCAGGGTCACGAAACCTTGCTCGGCCAGCTTCTGTGCGTAGAGATCCGCGCTTTGCTCTTTAACCGCCCCCATAGGATGTCCAACGATGATCGCCGGGTTTTTTCGGTCGGGGCTCAAGCCTCTTGGCACGTAGAGATTACCGACGGTATTCATCTGATACTGATTCTTGAAGGTCACCTTTTGCGCGGTGACCTTGTCACTTTTGTAGAAGTTATTGGCTCCGTTTGACATATCTGCTCCCAAGGCCGAGAGCGACGCCATTAGCAGGCCAAGTAACAAAACGAGTCGGTTCATGCGGTGCTCCCAGTCTGTGAATGGTTGCTGGTCGCCCCTTCGCGGGGTTGGGATCAGCTGCGTAGCGTGGCGTGTATCAACCACAGCGCTTGCGCTATTCTCCGGGAACAGGTCATGCTTGATAATCTAATCAAACCTTGTAGTAGTGATAAGCAAAGCTAATCAATTCAGCGATCAGAATCCTATGCCACGACACAATCTCAACGATCTTCAGTCGTTCCTCGCGGTTGCCCGTGAAGGCAGCTTTACTAAGGCAGCAGCGCGGTTGGGCGTTACCCAGTCCGCACTCAGTCAGACAGTTTCCGGGTTGGAGAAACGCCTGCAAATTCGCTTGCTGACCCGTACCACGCGCAGCGTGTCACCCACCAGCGCGGGCGAGCGGCTGATGCAGGCCATCGGTTATCGCTTTGATGAGGTTGAAGCAGAGCTTGATGCGTTGACCGAGTTACGGGACAAACCGGCCGGTACGGTGCGCATCACCTGCGGTGATTTTGTGCTGCGCACCGTACTGCTTCCAAGGCTTGCGCCGGTGCTTCTCGAATACCCGGACGTCAAGGTTGAGTTTGATATCAATTATGGCTTTCGCGATATTGTCGCCGACCGTTTCGATGCCGGAATCAGGTTTGGCGGGACGGTCGATAAAGACATGATCGCCGTTCCCATCGGGCCCGAGGTGCGCATGGCAGTGGTGGCGTCACCTGATTACTTCGCCAGCAATCCGCCCCCTAAAAAGCCTCAGGACCTGTTGAACCATCGGTGCATCGACATACGCTTCCCGACCTTGGGAGGCGTGCAAGTCTGGGAGTTTGAAAAGCGTGGTCGAACTGTGAACGTCCGCGTTGAAGGCCAGATGATCGTCAATACCAGCGCTCATGTCCCGGCTGCGGCCGTCAGTGGCCTGGGCATTGCTTATTTGCCAGAGGAGGAGTTCGCACCACACATCGAGGAAGGTCGATTGATAAAAGTACTCGCTGACTGGTGCCCTCCATTTTCGGGCTACCACATCTACTACCCGAGCCGTCGTCTGCCGACCCCGGCTTTTACGCTGGTGCTTCAAGCCCTGCGCGGTGATCGCTGACAGACATTCGGCACGATACGTGCAGTTTTTCTGACCTTTACTCCGGCATTGCGCTGTCTGATTTTAGGGGCGGGCATGCTAAAAGCCTGTCTCCTCCAGCATGGACCGCCTCATGGACAATGCTCTTCCTATGCCGCGCGTCACCCCGTTTGCCGCGTTCTGTGTGGCCAGTTTTCTGTTGTCGATTTCCTACGGCTCGACGTTCCTGCTGGCATTGCTGGTGGCTTCGTTGGGTGGCACTGAAAGCGATGCCGGGCAAGTCTTCGCGGTGGCCATGATCAGTACCCTGGCAACGGTGCTGGGTTCGGGGCATGTCATGCAGCGCCTGGGAGCTGCTCGATGCATCGCATTGGGTGCTGCGTGCCTGGTGATTGCTTCGCTGGGTTTTGCGCTGGTATCTGGACTGGGTCTGGCGCTGATGGGCTTTGGCCTGATATTGGGCATTGGCTGGGGACTGTTCTATACCGTGGGGCCGATCATGGTGGTGGGGATGGTCGAGCCGACCCGGCGCACTCACTGCTTCGCGCTGTTGTCCGGCAGCATGTTGACCGGCATAGGCGCCGGACCTCTGGCAGGCAAGCTGGCGAGTTACGTCGGGCTGCCAGTACAGACCGCGTTCTTCTGCGCGGCGTTGTCGGCGGCGCTGGGCGGGCTTTATTTCTGGCAGTTGGGCGGGCGGGACAGCGACTCGGGGCGCGGGCCTGGCAGCCGAGTGCAGATAAGTCTGAAATCGGCTGCGGGAGTACTGAGCTCACGCTCGGCTTTCTCGATTCTAATGGTGGGGTTGGGCGGGGCGATCTTCGGTGGCATGGGCAGCTTCCAGACCAGCTATGCCGCCAGTCTCGGGCTGGACTATTCGCTGTTTTTCATAGGCTTCATGGGCGCCGCCATCGCATGCCGTTTATTGATCGCCGGGTGGGTGGTCAAGCGCAATCCGCTGGCCACCTCTGCGGTGTTGACCACGCTCATGCTGATTGCGGTTATCGGCTTTGACCGGTGGGTGACTGGCAGCGTCAGCTATGGATTGACCGCCGCGCTGCTGGGTGTTGGATACGGTCTGAACTACTCGGTCATCAATGGCCTGGCAGCCAACGAGTCACCACCGACGCTCACCGCGCAGGCGCTGTTGCTGTTCAGCCTGTCGTACTTCATTGGCGTATTCGGCTTTCCCTTCGTGGCCAGCAAGGTCATTGCCCAGTCGGGTGTGCACGGGATGTTGTTGAGTGTGAGTCTGGTGGCATTGCTGGTCTGGGGGCTGAGTGTCGGCCGCTGGGTATACGAGCGTATTGGTCGGAACTGACCGGGTAGCGCTGCGTTTCAGTCGCGATTCGCAGCCTTCGGCAGCTCCTACAGACTTCTGCGGCGCATCGCGATCCTGTAGGAGCTGACCGAGGTTACGAGGGCTGCGAAGGCGGCGTACCTGACACACCGCGATTCGCAGCCTTCGGCAGCTCTACAGGTCATCGTTGATCAGCTCAGCGCAAACTCCACGACACGCCCACATACAAACCCAGACCTTCACCCGGCGTGGACCGTGCTGCATCAATGCCTTTGTCGTCATAACCCGGGGTCACGGTGGCGGCATAACGTTTGCCGGTCAGGTTGCGCATGTTCAACCAGCCCTGCCAGTCATTGTTAGGTGCGTTGTAGCCCAGGGTTGCGCCCAACAGTGCGTAAGGATCGGCGTAGTAGCTGTTGGCGTAATCCACCGCGACTTTTGACACCAGCTGCGTATCCACCGCCGCGAAGAACCCTTGAGGCCAGTCATAGCGAAGTTCGCCCTGGTAGTAATGCATCGGCAGCCCCGGCAGGCGGTTGTCACCGAAGCGGTCGTCATCGCGGTAATGGAAGTCGCTGAAGGTATAAGCCTGACGCAAGCTCAGCTCACCGCCTTGATGGGACCACAACGTGCTTTGCAGGCTGGCTTCCACACCTTGGTGTACGGTCGGGCTGGCGTTGAGTTCGTAAGGCGTGGTGGCGTTGGCGTCCGGTAATACCGAAAGCAATTCGTGGCGCACCTGAGCGTAATACCAGGCCAGGCTCCATTGGCCCAGCGAACTGTCGCCACGACCACCCAGTTCCAGGGTGGTCGCGGTCTGATTCTGCAATTTGACGGGGACGCGCTGGGCGCCGGTAGATACGCCACTTCCAGCGGGGAAGAACTGGTTGGAGCTGTAAATCATCGACCAGGGATGCGGCCCCTCAACCGAGCGGCTCAGGTTGCCGAACAGCTGCACGTCGGGGGTCAGTTGATAGCGCATGCCGAGGCGCGGTGCGTAGTCCCAATCGCCCATGCTGACCTTGCCGCCACTGTCGGGATAGGTCACGGCACTTTCCCGGCGAGTGTAGATGGCCGCCAGCCCGGTGGTCAGCCACAAGTCGTTGGCGATCTGCAGATCATTGCCTACATGCAGCACCGTGTCCGAGCCTTGATAGGTGAAATCGCGAATCCGCGTGCCGGGCTCATAGCCTGCGGTGTTGCCGGTGGGGATCCGCACGAACTCGCTGGCGCCCGCATTGGGCAAGTGCTTGGTCACGCGCAGGCCCAGGTTGCTGTTGCTTTCCAACCCCCAGAGCGTGTCACGGCGTTTGTAGTCGAAGGTGCCGCTGACATCGGTGTACGCCACGCGCAGGCGGTTCGGCCCTTCGCGCAGATCCATGGGGTAGTCGTGATAGACAAGGCCGGTCTGCAGGCTCGAATCGTCGTCGATGTACCAGGTGGTCTTGTTGCCGATAAAGGTGCTGCCCGGCTCGTCGCGGTTGTAGTCCCGCGCGACATAAGTCGGGTTGGCAGCCTTCGGGTCATGCTCGATGGACTGCTTGGTGACGCGACCAGCCAGTTCGTTGTCGGTTTCCCGGTGGCGTATATAGAAGCGGGTTTCCAGGTTCGGGCTGAAGCGATACCCAAAGTTGGCGATTACCCCTTGGCTCTGGCTGGCGGTGTGGTCTTGATAACCGTCTGATTTTGCGTCGGTCAGGGACACGTAGTAGTCGAAGTCGCCCAACACTTGGCCGGAACTGACCTGACGCTGTTGATAGCCATGGCTGCCCATTGCATAGCGCACTTGCAGGCGTGGCGCGTCGTAGCCGGTGTGACTGACGTAATCAATGGCGCCACCAAGGGCCAGCGCCCCTCGGTCAAAACCGTTGGCACCGCGCAGTACCTGCACATGGTCGACCCACAGTGGCTCAAGCAATTCATACGGCGTGCCGCCTGGGCCGGTGAGGGGCAGACCGTCGAGCATGGTGTACAGCCCGGAAGCGTGGGCACCCGGCGCCCGGTTGATGCCCGAACCGCGGATCGAAATTTTTACCCCTTCGTTACCCGCTGACTGGGCATAGACCCCAGGCTGATAGGCCAACACATCCTGATTGGAGGCTACCCGGCCCTGCAAAGGGCGACGCATATCCACGACATTGGTGCCCCCCGGGACTTGTGCCAGCCGCGCTTTGGCGTCTTCAACCGACTGGTCCTCGCCACTGAGCTCCTGATCCTGAATCAGCACTTGGCCCAGCTCAATGCCCTGAGCTTCGACCATGGCCGGACAGACAAGGGCCAGGCCCAGCAGGGCAGTGGGCAGGGATTTGGGTGAGGACATCAAGAACACTCCAGGCGTACAGAGAAAACAGACAATGAGAACTGCGACGTAACAAGGAACGAAGGAAGCACATGGCAGTTTTGCTTTTTATGTCTGTTTACTCGCACGTGGTGCTCAAGGTTTGGCCAGATATCCCGGCAGGCTCTCCAGGCGCTCGATCCAGCGCGCGATATGCCGGTAGGGTTCAAGTTCGACACCGCCCTCGGGGGCCAGCGCCACATAGGGGTAGACCGCGCAATCGGCAATGGAAGGCCGATTGATCGCCAGCCAGTCGTTGTGCTCCAGATGTCTGTCCAGTATCGAAAGCGCTACTGCCGAGTTTGCGACAGCCTGTGACTGGTCCAGTGCATAGCCGAACTTCTGCACCAGGCGGGCGGCATTGACGCTGTGCTGCACTTCGTTGGCGGCGAATGACAGCCATTGCATGATGTCCGCCTGACCATGAGCATTGCCCGGCCACCAAGCCAGCCCGCCGTATTGGCCAGCGAGGTAAACCAGAATCGCCTGAGAGTCGCGCAGTACGTAAGCACCGTCTTCGAGTACCGGCACTTGACAGAGCGGGTTCAGGTCAGAGAGCGGCGGCTTTTTATGCGCCTCGCCGAGAAAATCCACCGCCACCAGTTCAAGGTCGATGTTGGCCAGGGAAGCGAACAGCCTGACTTTGTAGCAGTTGCCTGAGACGTCCAGATCGTAGAGTTTCATTGTGTGTCTCCATCGACAAGTTGATTGAATTCGAGAACGTTGCCATCGGGATCGCGGAAGAACAGCGCGATTCGTCGAGGTCCGATAGAGTGCGGCCCCTCGGTGATGACGATTCCCTGCTGCTCCAGCCAGGCTTGCAGGGCCTGGAGGTCATCGGTAATGAACGCCGGGTGGGTGATCCCGGGCAGCTTGACCGGGGCATCCAGCAGAACGTTGTGGGCATCGGGGATGCGAGCGCCATTGAAGATCAGATTGATGCGCACACCGTCCGCGCTGAGCATTTCGTTGGCTTCGTAACGAGGGAAACGTGCACTCTCGACGAAGCCCAGGGCCTGATAAAACGCCATGGAGCGGTTCAGGTCACTGACGCGGATGCCAATGTGGTCGTAGGCGAGAATTCGCGCCGGGTTGGGCTGTTGGCTCATGGGCTGACTCCTCAGCAGATTGAGATCAGTCGCCAGTTTCAAGCTGCGGGCGTTTTTCACCTATGGTGTGAACCTGACAAGACCTATGCAGTAATTGCACTAATTCAAAGGTGGCTCGAAAAGTGGCGATAGACAGGCTCAAGGCAATGGCCAATTTCGTGCGGATCGTCGACAGCGGCAGTTTGAGTTCGGCGGCCGACGGGACGGGGCAATCCGTTGCGTCTCTGGTGCGCTCGCTGGCCGCACTGGAGCGTCATCTGGGGGTGCGCCTGTTGAACCGCAGCACGCGGCGCATGGCTCTGACCGATGAAGGCGAAGAATATCTGGCCTGGAGCCGGCGCATGCTGGCTGATTTCGAGGATATGGAACAGCGCCTGGAGACTCGCGACGGCGCCGCCCGAGGGACGCTGCGCATCACCGCACCGGTTGAGTTCGGGCAGCGTTACCTGGCGCCGATGGTCAATGCCTTCCTCAGGGAGCATACGGAAATGACGATTGAGCTGAGCCTGCATGATCAGGTCATCGCCTTGCTGGATGAACGTCTGGACCTTGCGCTGCGCGTCGGCCATCTGCCCGACTCGACCATGGTGGCGCGCCGAGTGGGCTCAACGCGCCTGGTAACCTGCGCCAGCCCGGACTACTTGAAGAACGCTCCAGCCCTCGATAGCCCGAGCGCGTTGCAGGACCACGCGTGCATTGCGCTGGCCTCGCAGGGGCGCCAGTGGTATTTCCGACAGGGCGATAAAGAGCGGGCTGAGCAAATTGCGCCAAGGCTGGTGTGCAATCAGATACGCGCCGCCAGTCTGGCGTGCGTGCAAGGGGTAGGAGTTGCCCGCTTGATGCATTATCAAGTGGCGGATGAGCTGGCTGATGGTCGGCTGGTCAGGATCCTGCGGGATTACGAACCCGAGGACCTGCCGATTCAGCTGGTGTATCCGCACTCCTTGCAGCTCTCGCCACGGGTGCGGACATTTGTCGAGTGGGTTTGCCCGCAGTTGGAAAGGCTTACGCCGGATCCGGGTGGGGAAATATAAACGCACCTCTGTCGGATCACGTCCCTGTGGGAGCGGTGCTTGCCCGCGATAAGGTTTAGGTGATCTTGCCTGTCAAACGAGTCGCCCTTATCGCGGGCAAGCACCGCTCCCACAGAGTCGCCAAACCCAGGGAACTCATGAGCAACGCGAGACAGCGATAGCGTCCTGCCTGAGACACCGCCATCGCGGCCTCGCGTTCACGTGCGCTCCTACAGGGGCGCATTCCAATCCTGAAAAATCAGCGCCTCAATACTTCCACGTCACCGACGCCATCAGGTTGCGCGGTGCGCCGTAGTTGGCGCTGGTGCCGCTTTTCAACGACATCAGGTATTTGCGATCGGTAACGTTGTTGAGGTTTAGCGACGTGCTCCAGTGCTGGTCGATGTCGTAGCTGGTCATCAGGTCCAGCAGGGCAAAGGCGTGTTGGTTGACCTGGCTGTAGGTGTCGTCTTCAGTGCTGCTCTGCCAGCTCAGGCGGCCACCCACTTTGGCCTTTGGCAAGGCTGGCAGGCGGTAGGTCGCCATGCCGCGCAAGGTGTGGGTCGGTACATACTGGCGAGCGTCGTCGCCATTGGCGTCTTCGATCTGCACGTAGGTGTAACCCGCCAGCAGGTCCAGACCTGGTAGCACTTCACCGGACGCTTGCAGCTCAACCCCGTGGCTCTTGAAGTCAACGCCGTCATAAATGTACTGATTGCCCAGCAGGCCGGCGTACTCGGCGACGTTCTGCTGTTTGGTCTTGAACAGCGCGGCGGTCAGGTCCAGACGATCATTGAGCAGGCTGCCCTTGATGCCGACTTCCATGCTGGTGCCTTCCAGGGGGTCGATCAGGTTGCCGTCGGTGCCCAGAACATATTGCGGGCTGAAAATCTGCGTCCAGCTGCCGTAGACGCTCCACTCGCTGTTCACGTCGTAGACCAGGCCGGTGTAGGGCGTGATTTTGCCATGCTCGCGGGTGTCATGAGAGGCGCCGTAGTTTTCGCCTTTACCGTCGGCGCTGAGCATGCGAGCGCCGACGATCCAGTGCAGATCGTCCAACACGCTGAAACGGGCACCGGCATACAGGCTCTTCTGGCTGTCGCTGAAGTTGCCCATGTTGTTGGCGTCGGTGTAATCCAGACCCGGGCGCGGTACGCCGCCAGCCAGTGCGTCGGACAGATTGGAGGTGAAGTAGCCGACATCGTCGATGTTGTAGGCGCGTTCCTTGTGATGGGTACGGCCGTAGTTGGCTCCCAGGGTCAGTTCGTGATCCCGACCGAACAGGGTGAACGGCCCGGACAGTTGCGCTTCGCCGATCAGCTGATGTTCCTTGCTCGACGTGTCGGTGGCGTAGCTCGAACCTGCATCGCCGGTCACGCTGGATATGTAGTACATATCCGTGTCCTGGTACTGGGTAACCCCGGTCACGGTGACTTTGCCGTTCCAGCCATTGCCGAAATCATGGTTCAGCTCGGCAAAGGCGCGCTGGGTGTGCAGGTTCCAGTAGGTCCATGGCTGGCCGATATTCGAACTGCGGCTGCTGTAATGGATGCGGTTGCCATCGGTATCAATCAGCGGCAGGTTGCCCCAGCTGCTGCCGTTGGAATCACTGTTGTGCTGGGAAAAACCCACGGTCAGGGTGTCGGCATCGGTCAGGTCGAAGGCCAGCAAACCTGCCGCGACATTGACTTCATGGCTGTAACGATCGAGGGAGGAGTTGCCCTTGTCATGGGCATAGATGAAGCGCCCGCGCACGTTGCCGGTAGGTGTGAGGGGCCCGGAAACATCGGCTTCGACACGGCGGTTATCCCATGAACCGGCGCTGACACCGATCTTGGCCTGGAACGTCTCGGTCGGGCGCTTGCGCACGAAGTTGACGGTGGCGGAGGGATTGCCGGTGCCGCTCATCAAACCGTTGGCGCCGTGCAGCACGTCAATTTGCTCGTACTCAGCCAGATCCTGCTCGCCCACCAGAGTTGTCGCGGCGAACGGCATGCCCATTCCGTCGTATTCGAACGTGTCGATGGTGAAACCACGGGACGTGAACTCGGTGCGGTCTGTCTCGATCTGCTCGACGGTTACCGAGGGCGCAGCACGCAAGGCATCACGAATGCCATTGAGCTTGAAGTCGTCAATCTGGTCGCGAGTGATGGTCGTCACTGCCTGAGGAGTTTCTTTGTCCGACAGGCCCAGCCGCGTCGTGCTGGCAGCTGCCTTGCCCTGATAACCCTGGCTCTGAGTATCGGCTTGTCGACTGCTACTCTGAATCGTGGTCTCGGGCAGGGTGATTTCGTCAGCGGCGTGGGCCAGATTCAGGGTGCTGCAAGCACCAGCGAGAATCAGGCTGGCAGAGAGGCGAGGGTTCAAGGGTCAATTCCTGGAGGATGTAAGAAGATGTAACATTCTGACCTATATTGCTAATGAGAAACAGACGCATTAAGTATCAGATTTGACATATTTTTCACATGGGTCGCAAAGCTGCCGTTTCAGCGCCTCTCTTTTAGTCAAAACATAACCCCAGGATTGGAATGCTTTTTGGTAGGAGCGCGCTTGCCCGCGATGAACGATACGCGGTATTTCTGACAAATCGAGGTGCCTGAATCGCGGGCAAGCGCGCTCCTACAGGTGCAGTGCTGACACAGGCGTTTCACTGACCTCCTGCATCAACCAGTCCCGGAACAACAGCGCATGGGGTTTCTGGGATTTGCGTTCCGGGCTCACTACCCAGTACGAGTCACCCGAACGCACCGGGGGGCCAAATGGCATGTGCAGTTCGCCACGTTGCAGCTCCCGTTCGACGTAGTGCAGCGGAACCACTGCAAGCCCGAGACCACTGACCGCAGCGCTGATAAGCATCTCGCTTTGAGAGAAACGCACGCCCTGAATCAGGCCTTTGCCGACACACCCTGACGCGCGTAGCCATTGCAGCCACAGACTGGGCCTGCTGGCGTTTTGCAGGGTGGGAATCTGGGTGAAATCCAGTTGGTCTCGTCTCTCACCTCGCGCAATCAGTTTCGGCGAGGCCACGACCACCAGCTCCTCCGCAAACAGCTCCAGCGCCCTGGCTTCGTTCCAGGTGCCGGTACCGCGCATGATGGTGATATCGAAACGACAGGTCTTGAAATCGACGTCCGCTTCCACCGGGTTGACCTCCACGGGCACGTGAGGCGCCAGCCGGACGAAGTTTTCCAGGCGCGGTGCCAGCCAGCGGGAGACGAAGGTAGGGTTGGCGCCAATCATCAGTGAAGCATCGGCTTTGCGGCCCCTGACCAAGTCAATAGAAGCCTCTTCGAGCCTGTTGAGCATCTGCACCACATCCTGCAAATACTTGCTGCCGGCTTCGGTGAGCACCAGCCGCGAACCCGAGCGCTCGAACAGCCGCATGCCCAGAAACTGTTCCAGATTGGTGATCTGCCGACTGATACCGCTTTGCGTGACAAACAGGTCTTCTGCGGCTCTGGTGAAATTCAGGTGCCGCGCCGACGCCTCAAATGCTTGAAGTGAGGAGAGCGAGGGTAGAAATCGGCGCATGACAGGGATCCTCAATAATGGCCGCCATGATTAAAAGTCATGACGCCCCCATTTTTCAAGGCTTCAGTTGTCGATAGCTTTGTGTCATCAATATGTCGCATAAATTGGCGCCTCAGACTTGAGTGCGCGCTCCCGGGCACAGCGACGAGTTACCCGCTTGGCCACGCCAATAGCTTGAGCTTATGTTTTATCCGCTGCACTGAGCAGAAGTCATCTGCCGAAAATAAGTCGAACGAGGTTCCGAGCAGTTGATCTGCGGCGTCCAATCGACAAGCGCGTGAAGTGTCTTTTTTCGACTGCCAACCCGTTTTACCCAATGATGAAACAGCACCATCATAAATGGCTGAGAAAAAAGGAACGTTTTGCATGATTACGCGCAGAAGATTTACAAAGCTATTCGGAGCCACAGTGATCAGCGCTTCCACAGGCTTGATCTCGTTGGGCGCCAGGGCAGACTCAGCCAGCTCACTTGAGCGCGTAAAATCTTCTGGCGTATTGCGGATTGGCGCGATTGCCGATGGCGCTCCTTACTACCAGAAGAGTCTCACCGGCGGCCCATGGCGCGGTTTCTATATCGACATATGCCAGAAACTTGCCGACGATCTGGGCGTGAAACTGTCGATCCTGGAAACCACCTGGGGTAACTCGGTTCTGGATCTGCAGGCCAGCAAAGTCGATGTGTTCTTTGGTCTCAATCCGACGCCGGAGCGCCAGAAAGTCATCGATTTTTCGGGCCCGGTATTCAAGAACGCTTTCACCTTCATCGCCAAGAAATCCGTCACGGCCAAAACCTGGGATGACTTCAACAATGCCGACATGCGCATTGGGGTCGATGCCGGTTCGTCCCATGACAGTGCAGTAAGCAAGCTGGCGCCCAACGCTGTTGTTTCCCGTCTTAAAACTGCCAGCGACGCAACCGCCGCGCTGCAATCAGGCCGCGTCGATGCCCAATGTCTGGTCATGGTGCTGGCCCTGGCATTGCGGGCGAAGAATCCAGCCATCGGTCAACTCATCGTCCCCACACCGTTGAATGCAACGACTTCCAACGCCGGTTTCCGTCGCGAGGAAGACACGACATGGCGTGAGTTCGTCGACGCCTGGATCAGCGAACATCGTGACAACGGCTTCATCAAGACCGCGATCATGCGCAACATGGAGCTGGTGGGGGTTACCGAGAAAGACTTCCCGAGCGGCTTCGAAATTTGATCACCCTTCATTGCTTACGGGCAGCTTTACCAACCTGTTTATGTGACGTGGGGTTTTAACATGTACGAGTGGGATTTCTCCGCGCTCTGGGAATACCGCTGGCTATTGCTGCAAGGCCTCGGACTGACGGTGTCATTTACTGCTGCCATTGTGGTGGGCGGTCTGGTCATCGGCCTGCTGGCCGCAATGGGGTTGCTGTCGCGCTTCAGGCTGATCCGGGTCGTGGCGTTAATGTTCACTGAAGTATTCCGCTGCACGCCGGTACTGGTGCAGCTCATCTGGTGTTACTACGCGCTGCCGATTCTGGCGGGCGTCGAGATGACGCCTATCACGGCTTCGTTGCTGGCGCTGTCCTGTTATGGCGGCGCGTTCTACGCCGAGATCATTCGCGGCGGCATAGTGTCCATTGATCCCGGCCAGCGTGAAGCGGGCGGGGCGCTGGGGATGACGCCGATTTTGACCATGCGCCGGATCATCCTGCCTCAGGCGATCAGACGCATGGTGCCGGCGTTGATGAACCAGTCGATCATGCAGTTCAAGAACACTTCGCTGGTGTCGGTCCTGGCCGTACCCGATCTTGTGTATCAGGGCCAGATCATCGCCCACGACAGCTTCCGCCCGCTTGAGACGTACTCTGCCGTGGCCGTGGCCTATTTTATGATTCTGTTCCCGCTGACCCTGATCGTGCGCTACCGCGAGAAGAAACATGGAGCCAGCCAATGATGTCCACCAAAGCGAAGATTGAAATCACCGCGCTGCGCAAGAGTTTCGGCGCACTGCAGGTCTTGAAAGACATCAATTTCAGGGTCAACGAGGGCGGCGTCGTCTCGTTGATCGGGCCTTCTGGCTCGGGCAAGTCCACGCTGTTGCGCTCCATCAATCTGCTGGTTGAGCCGGACGACGGCGAGATTCGCGTGGGGGATACCACCTTCCGGTTCGGTGAGGGGTGTCGCCCGCCGGGCACCAAAGAGCTCGCGGCTTTCCGGGCCAGAACCGGGATGGTTTTCCAGAGCTTCAATCTGTTTCCGCACATGAGCGTTTTGGAAAACGTGATGGAAGCGCCGGTTCACGTGCGCAAGCTGAGCAAAAGCGTGGCTCGGGACCTGGCCATGTCGCAGCTGGAGAAAGTCGGCCTGGCTGATCGCGCCCAGCAGATGCCCAATACCTTGTCCGGCGGACAGATGCAGCGCGTCGCCATTGCCCGGGCGTTGGCCATGGAGCCTGAGGTGATGCTGTTTGATGAAGCTACTTCAGCCCTGGACCCCGAGCTGGTGGGGGAGGTGCTAAGTACCATTCAAAAGCTGGCGGCTGACGGCATGACCATGGTGATCGTGACCCACGAAATCGCCTTTGCCCGCGAAGTGGCCGACCGGGTCGTGTTCATGCGCGACGGTTATGTGATCGAGGACGGGCCGGCGCGGCAGACCATCGATAACCCTCGGGAAGAAGCCACGCGCATTTTTCTCAACCATTTCCACAAAGGCCACGGCAGCCACTGACGGGCCCGGCCAAATCCCACACCCATTCTCGTGCCCGGTCTGGTTCAGGCTGCGCGGCGAGCGGAGGCGTCATGACCATGACAAATGAAAGCATTCAGCGGCTTCGGGTCTTTTTGATCGAAAGTCCGATCAAGATGGCGCGCCTTCAGGGCGTGGGCAACGTCAAAGGCAGTGTGAAGCGAGTGTTGGTGGAGCTGACCTCGACGTCCGGCATCGTCGGTTGGGGAGAGGCGGCGCCCTGGGAAGTGTTCACCGGCACTGCCGAAGGCGCGTTCGCTGCCATCGACGTATACCTGCGGCCATTGGTCATTGGCGCATCGATCCGCTCCATCCGCGCCACGACATTGAAGATGGACACGGCGTTGGTCGGTCATGGCGAAGCCAAACTCGCCATCGAAACGGCGATGTTCGACATTCTGGGCAAGTCCTGCGGCCTTTCCGTCGCCGATCTGCTGGGCGGTCGGGTGCGCGACAGCATTCCATTGTCGTTCTCCATTGCCGATCCTGATTTCGACGCCGACTTTGAGCGTATGCAGGCGATGGTTCCGGCGGGCAACCGGATATTCAAGGTCAAGACCGGCGTCAAGTCTCACGCTGAAGACATGGCCCACCTGGAAGCCATGCGCAATGAGTTCGGCGACACCATCGACATACGCCTGGACTACAACCAGGCGCTGGCGCCGTTTGGAGCGATCAGTATTCTGCGCGACGTCGATCGCTTCCGTCCGACCTTCATCGAGCAGCCGGTGCCGCGCAGCTGCCTGGCAGCCATGGCGTCCTTTGCCGATGCGCTGGACACGCCGATTCTGGCCGATGAGAGCTGCTTCGATGCCCGTGACCTGATGGAAATCATCCGCCTTGGAGCGGCCGATGCGATTTCGGTAAAACTCATGAAAGCCGGGGGCATCCTCAAGGCTCAGGGCATCATGGCCATCGCTGACACGGCGCACATCCCGGCTTACGGCGGCACCTTGTGGGAGGGCGGTGTGGCCCTGGCCGCAGGCACTCAGTTCATCGCCGCCACACCCGGTATGTCTCTGGGTTGCGAGTTCTATATGCCCCATCACGTACTGACAGAAGATGTGCTCGAAGAGCGTATTCCCAACCGCGACGGCGCGGTCATCGTCCCCACCGGGCCGGGGCTGGGAATCAGCGTCACTGAGGCATCGTTGCGCGGTAATGCCCGCATCCTGGCCGAGGGGTGAGCAGCGCCATGGATGTGAATCAGAACATGGACCCGACGGCTAGACACATTGTGGTGATTGGCGGCGGCATCGTCGGCGCGTGCACTGCTTTGGCCCTTCAGAAAGACGGCCATCGCGTCACCATTCTGGAGCCCGCCCCGCCAGGAGGGGAGCAGGCGGCAAGTTACGGCAACGGGGCTTTTCTGAGTCCGGGCTCGATCATCCCCATGTCGATGCCGGGGCTGTGGAAGAAGGTGCCGGGTTTTCTGCTGGATCCTCAAGGGCCGTTCACGATTCGCTGGCAGTACCTGCTCAAGCTGGCGCCCTGGTTGATTCGTTTCGTTAACGCCGGGTCCACGCCTGCCAAGGCGACCATGACCGCTGCGATTCTCTCCACACTCCTGGCGGATGCCCCAGAGCGCCATCTTGCCCTGGCGGCGGCCTGCGGGCTGGAGGATCTGATTCGTCAGGACGGTCTGCTGTATGTCTATCCTGACCGGGAGGCTTTCGCCAGTGAGGCGTTCTCATGGCAGTTGCGCCGCGAAAACGGCATTCAATGGCGCGAGCTGGAAGGTGCTGCGCTGCACGAGTTCGAGCCTGCGCTGAGCCCTCGCTACAGCTTTGCGGTGCTGATCGAGCGCGGTGGCCATTGCCTGGATCCTGGGGCCTATGTTCGGGGGTTGGTGGAGCGCTTCGTGGCTCAGGGCGGTGAGCTGGTGAACGGGCGGGCTGAAGGGTTCGATATCCGAGCGGGTCAGCTCTTTGCCGTGCGAACCGCCACTAGCGTCATTTCTTGTCACGGTGCCGTGATCGCCGCCGGTATTCATTCCAGGGCATTGGCCCATAGCGTGGGTGACGCGGTCTGCCTTGAAAGCGAGCGGGGCTACCACGTAGAAATCGCCAATCCCGCAGTCGGCCCGCACCTGCCGGTGATGCCTGCTGACGGCAAGATGGCTAATACCCTGACTCGGGGAGGGCTGCGTGCATCCGGTCAGGTGGAATTGGCCAGTGTAGATTCACCGCCGGACTGGAAGCGTGCGGACATCCTTCTGCATCACTTGCTCCAGACCTATCCGGGACTCGGTGATGACCCCTCATGCCTGAAAATCAAGCGCTGGCAGGGTAATCGCCCGTCAACGCCCGACGGCCTGCCAGTCATCGCCCAGGCGGCTGCGACGCCGGACATTGTTCACGCTTTTGGTCATGGCCATGTAGGGTTGGCCTCGGCGCCCATGACCGCACAGATCGTCGCCAGCTTCTTCTCGGGAGCGCCGTCGCCCGTCAATATCGCGCCGTTTGCCGCCTCGCGCTTTTGAGGTCATGGACCTAAGCGGCTGTGGGTTGCCGCCGGCCCACCAGCCGGGCAAGCCATAGCGACAGGGCGAAGGCAATCAGCGCCATGGCAGTGAGGGCATGGATCATCGCCTCGCTGCCCAATGTGGAAATCAGATACCCGCAGGCGATGGGCGCGGCGGCCTGAGCGAGCAGGGCAGGCCTGGCCATGCGACCGGAAATCACGGCGTAATCCGCCTGATGAACCACCATCAGTGGCAACGTGCTTTTGACGATGGCGCGCAAACCGTTACCTGCGCCATACAGCACTAGCCCCCAGGCGACGAAGTCGGGCGCGAAGTCCACCATCAGCAGCCCCAATGCGGTCATGCCGCTGGACAGCAGGGCGGTGAACATTGGCGCCTTGCGCTTGAACAGCAGATCCACCACCCGGCACAGCACCGAGGCAGGGCCGATCAAGGCCGCCATGGCGATGGCCGACGTCAGGCTATGTCCGCGCGCCTGCAGCACGGTCAGCAGCACGATGGAGATACAGGTCATCAACGCCGCGGCAATGGCGAACAGGGCAGTCATCGACCAATAAATGGAGGGTTCAAGTTCAGCACCGCTTCCTGCGGTGGTGGATCGCGAGGCGGTCGCCGGGACGTGAGCGTCCAGAGCGTAGCGGTACAGCGGATACAGCGTCACGAGTACCACGCCACCGAACACCGCGCAGGTCATGCGCCAACCCATCAGATGCTCCATGACCGCCAGCAATGGCCAGATCACTGTGGTGCAGAATCCGGAAATCAGGGTGATCCCGACAATGATGGGGCGCGCCTCCAGGCCATAGGTGGAGCCCAGTGACGTGAAAAGCGCATCGTAAAGTCCGGTGGCCATGGCAATGCCGATGATGACCCAGGCCAGCAGGAACACTGGCAAAGAGGGGGCAATCGCCATCAGCCCCAGACCCGCCGCCAGGATCAAACCGTGGGCCGCCAACACTTTACGGCCGCCAAGGCGCGAGATGAGCCGCCCGCATAACGGCGATAACAGGCTGGCGACCAATAAACCAATGGACGCCGCCCCCAGCACCCATTGGTGCGGCCATCCCGTGTCGGCGGCGATAGGGTCAGCCAGCACTCCCAACAAGTAGAAAGATCCGCCCCAGGACAGTATTTGCAGCAGCCCGAGCAGAGCGATCTTCCCGGTGCCGGGGCGGCGGGGCAGTGTATCGGTATTCAATCGAGATCCTTAGCGTCAAGCAGTCTGGCAGGCTTGCAGTCAGGGGCAAGGCAGGTGCCTCGGGCGGGCACATGCTAGCAGGCTTGAGGCTGCTCGTTACAGGCGCTCGATGCGGGTGCTTCAGCCCCCCGGTTGCCCCGCAGATCAGCCCCGCAGATTCTGCACCAGAGATTCGGCGCTGATGTCGGCAATAGTCTTGGCCCCGGTCAGCACCATCGCGACGCGCATTTCCTTCTCGATCAGGCTCAGCAGGTTGCTGACCCCGGCTTCGCCCGCAGCCGCCAAGGCATAAATGAACGCCCTGCCCAGCAACACGCTGTCGGCGCCCAGGGCGATCATCCTTACGACATCCAGCCCGCTGCGAATGCCGGAATCAGCCAGAATGGCCAGGTCGCCTTTGACCGCATCGGCAATCGCTGGCAACGCACGGGCGCTGGAGAGCACGCCATCCAGCTGTCGTCCGCCATGGTTGGAGACCACGATACCGTCAGCGCCAAAGCTCACTGCATCCTTTGCATCCTCAGGGTCGAGGATGCCTTTGATGACCATCGGTCCTTGCCAGAAGTCGCGAATCCACTCCAGGTCTTTCCAGGAGATCGACGGGTCAAAGTTGCTGCCCAGCCAGCCGATGTAGTCCGCCAGCCCGGTGGGGCTGCCTCGGTAGGCGGAAATGTTGCCAAGGTCGTGAGGACGGCCATTGAGGCCTACGTCCCAGGCCCATGCCGGGTGGGTGAAGGCTTGCAGCATGCGTCTGAAAGCGGCGTTAGTGCCGCTCATGCCCGAGTGAGCATCGCGATAGCGGGCACCGGGAACCGGCATGTCCACAGTGAAGATCAGCGTGGTCACCCCGGCAGCCTTGGCGCGCTCCAAAGCGTTTTTCATAAAGCCGCGATCTCTGAGCACGTACAGCTGAAACCACATCGGCCTGGAGATCGCGGGCGCCACTTCCTCAATTGGACAGACCGAAACCGTCGACAAGATAAACGGAATGCCACTGGCCTCGGCAGCTTTGGCAGCCTGGACTTCTCCACGTCGGGCAAACATGCCAGTCAAGCCAACCGGAGCCAGTGCCACCGGCATCGCCAGGGTCTCGCCAAACAGTTTTGTCTCCAGGCTTAGCTCGGACATGTTGCGTAATACCCGCTGCCGCAGAGCAATATCAGCCAGATCGTCCACGTTACGGCGCAAGGTGTGCTCAGCGTAGGCACCCCCGTCGATGTAATGGAACAGGAAGGGCGGGAGCTTGCGTTGAGCGGCAGCACGGTAATCGGTGGAGGCAGAGATGATCATGGGCGGCGTTCTCTTTCTGGATCCCGAGAAGGATAGCCTGACAACTAATTGTTAATTGGTCAGACCAATAATTGTTTTTGGTAAGCCAGAGTAAAAGCAGTGCTGCTGGGTGTCAATTTGCGGTTTTGGAAGGCACGAAGATGGTGCTGGTAAACCCACGGCCCGCCTGGCGACTGCCAATCCTGTAGGAGCTGGCGAAGGCAGCGAAGCGGATATTCCTGAAACAACGCTTTCGCAGCCTTCGGCAGCTCCTACAGATTGCAGTCCTCTTTGGGCCGAGCATGCTCGCGTAGAACGATAACGCGGTGTGGCTGTTGACCGAGGCGGCAAATCATTTCAACTCATCGGCAAGACCACTCGCACCTTCAGCCCGCCAGCGTTGCGATTTTGTAGGGTCAGAGAGCCGCCGTGTTCCAGCACCGTAGCCCGTGCAGTGGGGAGACCCAGACCAACGCCGCCGGTATTTTTGTTGCGTGAACCTTCGATGCGGAAAAAGGGCGCAAACACCTGCTCTTGATGCTCAATGGCAATGCCCGGGCCGCGATCAACCACCTGGATCTGGACGCGGTCCCCCTCGGCTTTCAGGCGGACACCCGCTTGGCCGCCGTATTTGATGGCGTTGTCCAGCAGATTGCTCAGCGCACGTTTAAGGCCGATGGGGCGACCGACATACACCAGTCTGGCAGGGCCGTCGTAGGCAACCTCGATGCCTGCATCCTTGCAGTCATCGACCACCGTCAGCAGCAGTTCCGCCAGATCGAACGCCGTAGCGGGTTCAAGTCTCGCGTCATCCCGAAAGAAGTTCAGGGCGCTGTTGACCATGGCCTGCATCTCATCAACATCCCGGAACAATCGACTCTGCTGTTCAGCATCCTCAATAAACTCGCCCCGCAGCCGCATGCGGGTGAGTGGTGCGCGCAGGTCGTGGGAAATGGCGGCCAGCATTTGTGTGCGGTCATTGAGAAAGTGCTGGATCTGCGCCTGCATGGCGTTGAAGGCCAGGATCGCCTGGCGGATTTCGTGCGGGCCGACCACCGGAATGGGCGGGGCGCGGAAGTCCTTGCCGAAGCGTCGCGCGCCTTGCGCGAAGCGCTCTAGCGGGGTCGCCAGATGGCGGGTCGCAATCAGTGCCACAACTAGAGTCGACAACAGCGCCATCACGATCACGATCAGGTTGCGTTTGAACGGATCAAGCCCCCATTTGCGCGTGGGCACCGAGAACTGCACCCACGAACCATCGAGCAGTTGGATGACCAAGGTATAGGGTCTTTCGACGTGCTCGTCGCCCCAGTCATCCGGCTCGTAAGCCTCAATGGACGCGGCAGGCATCTCCAGCAAATCGCGCAATAATTGCTGCCCGTCGTTGAAGCCAGGATCGTTGATCTCGGGCAACCGGGCATCTTCATAGCGCGGCAACCACTGGACATTGAACACCTTGTCAGTGGCAGCACGGGTGAGCATAGGCCGCTGATCAACCGACGCTGCGTTGATAATCCGGGTGATGCTCGCCACCCGTTCCATCAAGCCGGTTTCGAGAATGGGCGGCCGGGCCCAGACACCGGCCAGCAGACTGAAAACGCTGTAGAGCCCCAGCGAAGTCAACATCGCCGCCATGGTGGTCAAGGCGATCCAGCGGGCTACGGTGTCGTGGGGGCGATGGAATCGTGCGCTCAGCCCGGTTAATAAACTCATCGTTTCACCACGCTGGGGCTGAACAGATACCCCCCGTTGCGGATGGTGCGAATCATCGGCTCAGCGTGAAGGTCGGCTTCGAGCTTGCGTCGCAGTCGGCTGACTTGCACATCAATGCTGCGATCAAAGGCGTCGTAAGATTCACCCCGGGCCAGATCGAGCAACTGCTGGCGGGTGAGGATACGACGCGGGTGCTCGGCGAATACCAGCAGCAGCTCGAATTCCCCGGTCGACAGGGGAATCATGACTTTTTCCGGCGAGCGTAATTCACGGCGGGTGACATCCAGCTGCCAGTGCGCGAACTCAAGGATGGTGCGGGAGGAGTCCGACGCAGGCGCGGCAATTTCTCCCGTACGCCTGAGCACTGCGCGGACTCGGGCCAATAACTCCCGAGCATCGAAAGGCTTGGTCAGGTAATCGTCGGCACCCAGCTCCAGGCCCACCACCCGGTCGCTGAGTTCACCCATGGCGGTGAGCATGATCACCGCGATGCCATGCCGGGCGCGTAGCTGCTGGCACAGCACCAGGCCACTGTCGCCAGGAAGCATGACGTCGAGGATGATCAGGTCCGGCAAACGCCGCTCCAGCGCCCGCCACAGCGACGGGCCATCGGTGGCAACGTCCACGCTGTAACCGTGCTGTACAAGAAATTTCTGCAGCAGGGCGAGGACTTCGACATCGTCGTCGACCAGTAATAGATGGCTCACGGTGGGCTCGCTGGTGCAATGAATTAGCAAGTGCGTATCTAAAATCATTCCGGGCGCTGCGTCATATATTTCAACTCGGAAATAAAGCGACAGGCAGGCAATAAAGCGGAAATCTTCAGGCAAAAAAGTGAAGGCAGTATCGCCATCAATCCTTGCCGAGATGACCCTGCATGCTAACCATTAAACGCGTTATGCCCCTTGTACGTTCCACGGTTGCCGGTTTTGTTGTTGTACTCGCCAGTGGCTGCGCGAGCGCGCCTCAACCTCCGCTCAGCCTCTGTGACCTTAGCGTGGAGCTTCACGACCCGGCAGAACCGATCAATCGTGGCATCTTCGCCTTCAATCGCACGCTGGATGATTACGCTCTCGCACCAGTGGCGCGGGGGTACCGGTATTTGCCGGAGTTTTTTCAGGCCGGGGTGCACAACTTTGTCGCCAACTTCGGCGAACCCAAGGTGTTCATCAATGATCTGCTGCAGGGCAATGGTGAGCGCTCAGTCACTACCTTCGGCCGCTTCGTGATCAACACCACGGTGGGCATCGTCGGCTTGATTGATGTGTCGGGCAAGATGGGCATCGAGCGGCACAAGGCTGATTTCGGGCAGACCTTTGGTGTATGGAATATCGCCAATGGGCCTATCGTTGAACTGCCGTTGCTGGGCACGGGCAATCTGCGTGATGCCACTGGCAAAGTCCTGAGCTTTGCGATCAGTCCCCTGGGCAGTAACAGCGATACCGTCCAGACCCTGGGCACGGTCAACACCGTGGGCGGCGTCATCGATGGCCGCGCTGAAGCCTTGCCATTTACTGACCAGCTACGGCAACAGCCGGATTATTACCAGGCACTGCGCGATAGCACGGCCCGACGACGCGCTGATTTCGTGCTGGAAGGCAAGGCTGGCCGTGTCGCGGCCAATCCTTCGGTTTGCGTCAAAGGTGAGGCAGATGACGAATAGAAATCAGGCTCTGGTGCTGCACCGCAGAACGCGCATGACCAGTCCGGCTGCGCTGCATTGCCGGGAAATCGAACTGTCTGTGGCCGAGGACGGCTGTCATGTCACCCTCAGCCGCTACATCGAGTTGTACAGCGACGAAGCCAACGGCTGGTGCTCGGTGCGGCATCATCGGATCCCCTTGGCCAGCATGATCCGCTGGATGATCAGCCATGGGGAAAGGACCCCCACGTAAGGGGCGATGCGGTATGCCTGCCAAACCACAGCGCCGAGTTCGAGGGCAAGCCCCGCGGCACCACGGCATGTGGGGTCAGCCTTTAGAACGAGAAGCAAAAACTTCCTTGAGCACTGGCACAGCAGACATCGCCTCAGGCCAGCCCACGTAGAACGCCAGATGGGTGACGACTTCGGCGGCCTGGGCCTGAGTCAGACCGTTGTCCATTGCACGGTTGAGGTGGAAGGGCAGTTGCGCCGCCTGGCCCTGGGCGATGAGTGCCGCGACGGTGACCAGGCTGCGGTCACGCGGGCTCAGGTTGCTTTGCCGCCAAAGGTCGCCGAACAACACATCATTGGTGTAGCGGGCCAACTCAGGGGTGACTTCGCCGACGCCTGCATCGACCGCCGCCCGGCGTTTTGCTTCGGTTTCCGGATCCAGGGTCAGCGGAGCCCCAGGCGGTAGTGCGATCTGATCGGCGGGGATTTTTCGCTCGCTGAAAATCTGTTTTGCGACCCCAGCAGCAGACATCGCGTTAGGCCATCCGGAGTAGAAGGCCAGGTGAGTAATCACAGCGCTGATCTCACCGGCCTTGAGACCGTTATCGAGCCCCAGCTTGAGATGTCCGGTGAGTTGCGGGATCTGCCCGCTGGCGATCAGGGACGACAAGGTAATCAGGCTGCGGTCTCTCGGGACTAGCTCGGGTCGTTTCCAGACCTCGTCGAAGAGCAATTCAGTGGTGTATTTGTAGAGCTGGGGGGTGACCTCCAGCACGTCGGGTGATGGTTTTGGATCAGGGCGGGGCTGGCTTTGATCGGCGTCCACGGCGGCGGCGAAAAGCAGGGTGGCGAAGGTCGTAGCGGTAAGCAATTTCATCGAGCGTTCCTTGTGGGAGAGTCGAAGGGTCAGCCACCCATGTTATGCAACTGTCGACCTTTGAATAAGCGCCATGACCTGCAAGCCATCATGAGTTCAATTCATCAATCGAACGCCATGAACGGTTTGCGTTCAGGTGGGATATGCTTTCAGCCCATCACTATGAATGAGGTTCATGAATGGCACGCGAAGGCTATGGCGACCTGTTGGCATTTCTGGCAGTGGCCCGGGAACGGAGCTTTACTCGCGCCGCCGCGCAGCTCGGGGTGTCGCAGTCAGCACTCAGCCATACGATACGTGCGTTGGAAGCCCGGCTAGGCGTGCGTTTGCTGACCCGTACAACGCGCAGCGTGGCGCCCACCGAGGCAGGAGAGCAGCTGTTCAACAAGCTGGCTCCGCGTTTCGAAGAGATTGAGGCCGATCTGGCTGAAGTCGTTGAACTGCGCGATTCCCCTCGGGGCACGCTGCGCATTTCGGCCACCGATTACGCTGCCAACGCCGTGCTGTGGCCACGTCTGGCGGAGTTCATGCCGCGCTATCCCGATATCAAGATTGAAATCACTATCGACTATGGCCTGACCGATATCGTTGCCCAGCGCTATGACATCGGCGTGCGCCTGGGAAACCAGGTCGCGCAGGACATGATTGCGGTCCGTGTAGGCCCTGACTTGTGTATGGCGATGGTTGCCTCACCCGCCTATTTGAAAAACCGTCCTGCGCCGCAGGTTCCGGAGGATCTGGCAGCCCACAACTGCATCAACCTGAGGCTGCCAACCCATGGGGGCTGCTATCCCTGGGAACTGGAAAAGGCTGGCAAGGAGTCGCAGGTAAGGGTTCAGGGACAACTGACTTTCAATGGTACTTATCAGATGCTTGCGGCGGCACTGGACGGGTGCGGCGTTGCCTATATACCGCAAGACCTCGCTCAAGAGCATGTGACCGCAGGCCGTTTGTGTTGGGTGTTGCAAGAGTGGTTTCCGACTTTTCCGGGTCTGCATATCTATTATCCGAGCCGACGCGAGTCGTCCCGGGCCTTGAGTCTCGTCGTCGACGCCTTGCGTTACAAGGGTAACGGCCATTCATGAGCGGCATTCATGGGCGTGTCCGTTTTGCGGGCCTTAATCATTAATCTTCTGTTGGTTAGGATCGGTTCACCTGTTCAACGCGAGTGAAGGTGACTGATGAATTACCGTTATCTGGGCCGCAGCGCCTTGAAAGTATCGCCTTTGTGCCTGGGCGCGATGATGTTTGGTGGCGAAACCGACGAGCCCACGGCTAAACGCATCATCGACAAGGCGGGAGCTGCTGGCATCAACTTCATCGATACCGCCGACGCTTACCATGCCGGTCGCTCCGAAGAAGTCGTGGGCCGCTCGATTGCATCGCGGCGCAACGACTGGGTGGTCGCCACCAAGTTCGGATATCCCACGTCTGCCGATGCCGGTCCCAACCAACAGGGCCAGTCTCGCAAATGGATCATGCAGAATGTCGAAGCCAGCCTTAAACGCTTGGGCACTGACTATATCGACATCCTTTACTTCCACAGGACCCTGAGCGACGCGCCAATGGAAGAGGGGATTCGCGCGGTGGATGATCTGATCCGCCAGGGCAAGATTCGCTATTACGGAGTTTCCAACTTTCACGGTTGGCGCATTGCAGAGATGGTGCGAATTGCAGATTCTCTCGGCATCCAGCGCCCGACAGTCAGCGAACCGTTGTACAACATCGTCAACCGAATCGCCGAGGTCGAGCAACTGCCCGTCGCAGGTCATTACGGTATTGGCGTTGTACCGTACAGCCCGTTGGCCCGTGGCGTGCTCAGTGGTAAGTACGCAGTGGACGCGCCGCCACCGGCCGATACCCGGGCTGGTCGCGGCGACAAGCGTATCCAGCAGACCGAATGGCGTCCGGAGTCCCTGAAAATTGCCCAGACCATCGCCCGGCATGCGGCCGAGCGGGGCACCACCTCGGTAGCCTTCGCCATCGCCTGGGTGTTGAAAAACCAGCTGATCAGCGCAGCCATCGCCGGCCCCCGCACCGAGGCTCATTGGGACAGTTACATGCAAGCTCTGGGTCTGGAGTTAGGTCCTGATGACGAAAAACTGGTCGATAGCCTGGTGGTCCCTGGTCATGCTTCGACCCATGGCTTTACTGATCCGGGTTACCCGGTAGAAGGGCGTCGGTGATCGTCCGTAGGAGCGCGCTTGCCCGCGATAGGATTTCAAAATCAACATCTGAGTCGGCTATGCAAATGTCATCGCGGGCAAGCGCGCTCCTACCGAAAAAGCATTTCAATTCAGATGGATTTGCAAGGACTTAGCGCGCGCACCAACTCCTTCGAAGCCTGGTAAAGCGGCACATGCCCGCGCATCAGGATCTGCGCACTGCGCCGGTAGGCAGCGCTTTCAATAGCGATCTGGCCATTTTCCAGCGCTGCTACCACCGTCGCGTCCAGGCGCCCGGCGGGGTTTTCGATACTGACTTCGATATCCAAAAAATCATGGCCAGGGGAGGTGATGCCGGTGGCGTTTCTGTGGGCAGTAGTCCCTGGAATCAAGCAGGCTCCGGCCAGACAGCAACCGCCTGAAACGGCCATGGAAGCGTGGCCGGTCTGGGGGGTGAAGTAGCGAACCGCAATGTTGCCACCATCGCGCGGGGCGCTGACGATGCATACTTTTGGAATGGTTTCGCTGCGCTCAATCTGCTCACGGGTCATGAGCTCGCCTTCTTTGCGACGCAAGCCCATTTTCAACCCGCACTCGACCCACACTTCACGCAAGGCTTTCATGAACACGTGATCGGCTTCTAGCTCAGCGACGGGTTCGTGGCCTGTCTTACCAAAACTTGCGGCCTCGGCAATCACCATGGGCACGGCAACATCCACGCAAGACACTTCATGGCCTGCGACTACATCGATCACCGACCCGGTAGGTAGCAGGGCACCGGTTTTGCTGCCCACGGGGGATTGCAGGAATAGATCGACGCTGGGGAAAGTGCCCCTTACTCCAGGGATTTCAGCGCTGACGAACTGCCCCTGTTCATCTCGCTTCATGCGCGTGATGGTGACAACACCGGTGTTGGTGTTCCTGATTTCCATTTCACAGGTTTGACCGGCCGATGCGGAAAACAGACCGGTGTCGATGGCCCAAAGCGGCAACGCGCTGGACATGTTCCCGCAATTCACGCTCCAGTCGATTCCGGCATGGTCACTGGCGAGCTGGGCGAGGGTGCTGACCAATCGCTGTCCGCTCGCCGTTGCTTCAACGTCCACCAAAAAAACCTTGTTACTGGTTGCCGGGCCACGCCCCAGGCCGGTGATCTGCCGATTTCCCGGGTGTGTGCCTGAGAGAGGTACGCCCATCAAATGTCGCAGCAGCTCATCACGCAGCTTCTCGTCTTTGGGTAACAACGGTTCCCACACTACGATGCCGGTCGAAGTGCCGCCGCGCATGTAATGCACTGGGAACTCGACTGTCCCGCAGTGGTGCCGAAGAGTGAGGCCTGGGGTGGCGGGAAGAGGCGCTTGGTCAGTCTGCATCGGTGACTCCGTGAATGGGCTAACGGATTGGCGGTGAGGTGGCATAGCCTCAACAAAACCTGGCATTTACACAACTATTTCCTCCCGCGAGAACCGCGCAGGCGCAGACCCTGTATACCGCGCAAACGCCACACTGAATGCGCTCGCGGAGCTGTATCCAACCCGTTGCGCAATCTCGGTGATACTTGCTTCCTGCCGACGCAGCATGTTTTTGGCCAATGCCATGCGCCACGCGAGCAGGTAGGCCATGGGCGCCATTCCCAGGGTTTGGGTGAAGCGTTCAAAAAACGTCGAGCGCGAAAGGGCTGCGCCCTTGGCGAGTTGCAGCACGGTCCAGGGGCGGTGCGGATGTTCGTGCATCTGGCGTAGCGCCACCGCCAGGCGTTCGTCACCCAGGCCCCGCAGCAGACCGGGCGATGCTGTCATGTTGGCGGATGAGCGCAAGGCTTCGATGAATAGCACTTGCAGCAAATGCCCCAGGATCACATCCCGCGCGGGACGTTGTGCGCGGGCCTCTTCGGTCACAAGTTCAACCAGTGTGGTCAAACGGCGTTCACCGCGAACGTGGAGCAATTGCGGGAGCAGCGTCACCAGCAATGCAGCGTCTGGCGAGCTGAAGGTGCAATGACCGATGAGCAATTGAACATCGGCCGGGACGTCGGGGGTGCCAACACGAATGTCCCGCGGCCGCAGTTCAACTGGCACGGTGTCAGGCGCGTCGTCTGCCATGGGCTCAAGGCTCGCCATGATGAAGTCGCAGGCTTCCGGGATGAGCACAAAGTCGTTTGCCTGCAAGGCAATCGTCGGTTGCCCTGCCACTGTCAGCCGGGCGCCGCCTTCCAGAATGGCGCAGTAGAACGGCTGGCCGGTCTCCGTGCGTCGCACCCGCCACACACCGGCTCCACTGACGATCTTGGAAACGGAAGCGCAGGGTTGCAGCAGAGTTACCACCTCAGTCAGTGGATCGAACATCTCGGACTCCTGCGAAAGATTAGCGGACTGGCGATGATATAAAGTCCGAATAGATCAGCCTATCGTTGCAGTCCTGTCAATCACCCGATGGAAACTGACTCATGAGAACCGTGCTGATTACTGGCTGCTCTTCCGGCTTTGGCCTCGCCACCGCTGAATATTTTCTTGAACGAGGCTGGAAGGTCATCGCGACGATGCGTACGCCAGATGAGGATCTGTTTGCAGCGTCCGAGCATCTGCGCGTGCTCCCTCTGGACGTGACCGACTCGAACAGTATCCAGGCGCTTGTCGAAGCCGCAGGACCCATCGATGTGCTGGTCAACAACGCCGGGATAGGTCTGCTGGGCGCATTGGAAGGCTGCTCGATTGAAGCGATTCGCGGCATTTTCGAAACCAACACGTTTGGCACCATGGCAATGACTCAGGCAGTGCTGCCGCAGTTTCGGGAGCGTAAGGCCGGAGTTGTCGTCAATGTCACCTCAAGCGTAACGCTGAAGTCACTGCCGCTGCTCAGCGTGTATACCGCCAGCAAGGCGGCAGTGAATGCCTTTACCGAGTCCTTGGCGCTTGAGCTTGAGGCGTTCAACATCCGGGTCAGTCTGGTTCTGCCCGGCCGTGCTCCCGGCACTGACTTCGGTAAAAACGCGCAAACCCGAATGCAAGGCACTATTCCCGAGGCTTACACCGATCTGGCGCAGCAGATTTTCAGCGAGTGGTCGAAACCGGCCCCGGTTACTGAAAGTCAGGACGTCGCCGAAGCGGTGTGGCGTGCGGTGAACGAACCGACTTTGCCGATGCGTATACCGGCCGGCGCAGATGCGATTGCGCTGGTGAGTTAGTGGGGAGGCGGATGAGCGGTTGCTGAGTAAACAGTCATCCGCTCAGGCAAATGCCGCACGCAGTTCGGCGATCACCTGCTGTATCGACGGGCCCTGAATCTCTGGTGGTTCAGGGCGCTCGCCAAACTCTCTCCAGATAAACAGCGTCAGCTCGGCGCCGTCGGTCAGCGTGGAGGCGCTATCTGCGCAGCCAAAACTTTCGAGCAAACGGTATCTCTCATCCTTCCAGAACAGGTCTTCAACCCATGGATAGACCGGGATGAAATGGAAGTGAATGGGCAGCCCCGGTTGGTGCCCGAACCGATTGATGTAAAGGTGCTTTGGCTGCAAGTTTCGCTCAAGTATCAGCTGGGTTCTGGCGAGCAAACCGCCGAGTTCTGCCAACACCTCAGGCGCAAGCTCGGAAAGTGAGGAGGTCTGAACCTTCGCACCCAGCATCAGGTAGCCGGGGAGGGCGCTGGACAGGTGGTGGTTGAGGGTCCAGTGATGGGTCTCATGAACGATGAATTTAGGGTTGATTACCATTGTGAGATACCGGTGTCGGGCATAAAAAAATTAACAGGTGCAGGTTCAGGATTTGCCTGTTGGCCGTGCCTGCCACTTGGCCCAGAATGTAAGCCCGACAGATCAAGGAAATGCCCATGCCCGTTATGGTTAGCTGTGCCGTAAGCCTGGTCTTCTGGGCAACTGCCGCTTCGCTTGCCGGGGTTAAAGAGCCTTGGGATGCTGCCAGCTTCTGGACCGTTCTCTATCCTGCAGCGCTCGGGTTGTCCGTGCTTCTGGGATTGCTGCTGGCACGCTACCAGTGGACAGCGGGAGCAATTGTCATGTTTGCTCAGATCCCTGTTGTGATGGCGTCCTCTGGCGTTTCCTCATTACTGGGCGCTGGTGTCGTCTATGCTGCTCTCCTTTCAATTCCGGCTATCGCCCTGTCGTGGTTCGCCGGGCGGGTGCGGCAGCGTTACCGCCTCCCATGAAGGGCTACTCGTCAGCGCTCCATACCGCTAACTCGTAGCCGTCAGGGTCAATGAAGTGGAATCGCTTTCCGCCGGGGAACGAAAAAATATCGCGACTGATTCTGGCCCCAGCTGCTTCAAGTTTTGTCTGGGTTTGTGCCAGATCGTCGGCATACAGGATGACTAGCGGGCCGCCTGCCCGAACGGGTTCGCCTGTGGTGAACCCGCCTGTCAAACGACCATCGCTGAACTCTGTGTAACTTGGCCCGAAGTCCACAAAACTCCAGTCGAATGCTGCCCCGTAGAAGCGTTTACTTTGCTCGATGTCGCTGACGTTGAACTCGATATTATCGATTTGCCGATCGTTCCCTCGAATACCCATGACCACCTCCGTAATGATGGCGAGAATTTATCACAGTCGTCATACGCCGGTTCGCCTGCTCGCCATTTTCACCTGGCTTGCGACCCCATACAGGCATCAACACAGTGGCGCAACGCTTGCGGGTATGTAATCGTCTTTCGACTTTTGCAGGAGAACACCAGCCATGGAAGAACTTACCCGAACGCTCAAAGAGACAATCGCAGCCGCAGACCGCGCCATTACGGCTGAAGACTTTGACGGATTGATGAGGTTTTATGCCGAAGATGCAACGCTCGTCGTCAAGCCAGGACTGACTGTCACAGGCAAAGACAGCATCCGCCGAGCCTTTGTCGCGATTGCCGACCACTTCAATCACAGCATCATCGTCACTCAGGGGGATATGCAGGTCATACCGGCGGGTGATGTGGCCCTTGTGATCATGGAAACCCAGCTGCAGGCCACTGACAAATCTGGAGCTAAAACCGAGATCACGCGCCGCGCGACCTATGTCTTTCGCCAGATATCGCAAGAGTGGTTGTGTGTCGTGGACAATTCCTATGGCACGGCGTTGCTGGATCAGGTCATTGAATGCTAAGGCGGTTGGACCGATTCCAATAGCGGATTCGTGATTGGAATCTGCTCAGTTTCAGACAGGTCGGTTAAGCCCTGTCGCGGGCAATCGCCGCTCCCGCAGAAGAGTCCCGAACCTGTTGGAGCCGAGCTTGCTCGCGAAGAACGATGGCGCGGTCTACCCGAACGTGGCTGCGAAGGTATTGTCATTACTGGCATGAAAACTCAGTACTGCATCGATAGTACTGCGACTCTGGCCGGGCCGTTCGCGCTATGAGCTGGAGTTTCTGAACCCCGCAACTCTGTTCAATGACAGAATCGCTTCAATTGAATTGTCCTGGAGACCATCATGCTTCGCGCGTTTGAACAACGGCTTGACCCTTTCCCGCCCGACGAGGCGCCACCGCCGCCCGATGGTCTGCCGCGGTTCCTGTGGGCTTGCACCCGGGGGGCTCGTGGCTATGTCCTGGCGCTTGCGCTGCTCAGTGCCGGTGTGTCGATTTACGAAGCCTGGCTGTTTTCCTTTCTCGGGCAGGTCGTGGATCTGCTATCAACCTGGCAAGCAGGCGGCGATACCTCCGGGCAGGAAAGTCGAGTGCTGTGGGGCATCGGTATCGTGCTGGTGACCAGCATTGGGTTGGTGGCGTTGCGCACGATGGTGCAGCACCAGATTCTGGCGATCAACCTGCCGCTACGGCTGCGCTGGGACTTCCACCGCCTGATGCTGCGCCAGAGCCTGTCATTCTTTTCCGATGAGTTCTCCGGTCGCGTCACCACCAAGGTGATGCAGACGGCGCTGTCGGTGCGCGAGGTGCTGTTCACCATCATCGAGATCGCGCCCGGGATCGGCGTTTACTTCATTGCGATCATCGCGCTGGCTGGCGGCTTCGACCTGAAGCTGATGCTGCCTTTCATTGCCTGGGTGGCAATGTTCGGGCTGGCCATGCTGTATTTCGTCCCGCGTCTCGGGCAAGTCGGCCAGGAACAGGCCAATGCTCGTTCATCGATGACCGGTCGCATCTCGGACGCCTACACCAACATCACCACGGTGAAACTGTTCTCCCACTCCAAACGTGAAGCGCACTTCGCCCGCGCGGCCATGGAAGATTTCAAACTCACCGGGTTTCGCCAGATGCGTCTGGTCAGCCAGTTCGAGATCGTCAATCAGGCGCTGGTCGTGGCCTTGATCATGGGCGCCGGCGGTTATGCCTTGTGGCTGTGGCATCAGGGTGAAGTCGGCACCGGTGCTGTGGCGGCGATTACGGCCATGGCGCTGCGCATCAACGGCATGTCGCACTGGATCATGTGGCAGATGACCTCGCTGTTCGAAAATATCGGCACCGTGCAGGACGGCATGGAGACCTTGACCCGTGGCCCCAAGGTGCAGGATGCGCCGGACGCGGGTGTGCTGGTCACCACCGGCGGGGCGGTGACGTTCGACAACGTGAGCTTCAACTACAACGGCGAGCGTCAGGTGCTGGATAACCTGAGCCTGAGCATTCGGGCTGGAGAAAAAATCGGCCTGGTGGGTCGCTCCGGAGCAGGCAAATCCACGCTCATTAACCTGCTGCTGCGCTTCTACGACGTGGACAAGGGTGAGATTCGCATCGACGGGCAGAACATCGCCCACGTCACCCAGGACAGTCTGCGCAGCGCCATTGGCATGGTCACGCAGGATACGTCTCTGCTGCATCGGTCCATTCGCGACAACATCGCCTATGGCCGGCCCGACGCCACCGATGAGCAAATCCGCACAGCCGCAGCCAATGCCCAGGCCGATGGATTCATCAGCCAGTTGAGCGACAAACAAGGCCATTCGGGCTACGACACCCTGGTGGGTGAGCGGGGCATCAAGCTGTCGGGCGGCCAGCGTCAACGAGTCGCGATTGCCAGGGTGATGCTCAAAAACGCACCGATCCTGCTGCTTGACGAGGCCACCAGCGCACTGGATTCAGAGGTTGAAGTGGCCATCCAGGAAAGCCTCGATGAAATGATGCAGGGCAAAACCGTGATCGCCATTGCCCACCGGCTGTCCACCATTGCAGCCATGGACCGGCTAATCGTGATGGATGACGGCCGTATCATCGAACAAGGCACTCACAGCGAACTGCTGAGCAAAAATGGCACCTATGCGCGGCTGTGGCAGCACCAGAGTGGCGGATTTCTGGGTGAAGATCAGGGCGTGGCGGAGGCGATGGAGTAGGCCTGAGGAGAGCTATGCGTGACGTTTTCGGTAGTCGGCCGGTGTGATACCCATGTGTTTCACGAAGGCGCGGCGTAAGGTGTCGACATTGGCGAAGCCGCACTTGGCAG